>OGEN01000093.1_pt1 | contig 136731 bp, 94 predicted proteins | sample 1570671 | NCBI WGS metagenome assembly OGEN01 (sample SAMEA2582128, study PRJEB24529) | metagenome | biome: Human gut stool | place: China | collected 2011 | reverse complement strand
TTTTGATGCTTTTATTCCTATTGTACGTATTGGATATTCTATTTATAAGAGAAGTATTCCAGCCGTAAAAGTACTAAAAAACAAGCAATACGTAACAAAAATCAGCAACATTTTTTTTAGTTGCTTGCATAATTGATACAATTTCATAATGAATATTGAGCTAAAATCTATTATGATTGGATAATTATGAATTGTTTTTTAGTTAGTTACGGTTCATGTGGAAGTATGCCACTTCTCTTATAAAGAGAAGTGATTAGAAGAAGGTTGTATGTATGTTAAAATGAGGTATTATACCAATTTACTTATTGGTATGTGCGTAGTACGCGTGTGCTGGAAAACGTTCATTTCTGCAGATACGTGTTGGTACAATACTTAAATATTGTTGAAGTGTTTTCTATGGATCGGATTTGTCCGAAAGTTACGGAATAGGGATAAAGGTTCTGCCATAAAGATATATTGCAAACAAATGCAATACAGGAAAATATTAGACAAATGAATTGTAACGTATAATGAAAATGAGACTCGAATTAACTATCATGGTGGTCATGTTGGCCCTGTTCTCGAGCGCCAAAGCTCAGAAGGTGGCTGTCAAGACCGATCTGATTAATGATGTTTGCCTCTCTCCCAATTTTGGCATGGAGGTGGGATTGGCGCCGCGTTGGACGATTGACATCATGGGTCAACTTAGTGCTTGGACACTGTCACATGGCAGAAGGTGGAAACACTGGCTCTTGCAACCCGAAGTCCGGTATTGGTTCTGTGACCGTTTTATCGGTCATTTTCTTGGCACGCATGTGCATGGTGGGCAGTATAATATCGGGGGATTTAATGGTCGTCTTCATTTCTTAGGCTCTGATATGCGGGAATTGGCGAATGCCCGTTACCAGGGGTGGTTTGTGGGAGCGGGAGTGGCATATGGGTATGCGTGGATATTGGGGCGCCATTGGAACTTGGAGGCTGAGATAGGTCTCGGTTATGCCTACACTCATTACGATAAGTATCCTTGTGCTAGTTGCGGGAAAAAACTTGCAAATAACAAGTCGCATCATTACGTGGGACCTACCAAAGCGGCTATTAATTTAGTTTACCTGTTTTAACGTGCGATGAACATGAAAAGGATGATATTCATACTGGCAACCCTGCTTGGGGTGGAAAGCATACCAGTAGTAATGGCTCAGGAGGTAAAAAGCATCACGCCAGGTGTTTTTGTTAGTCATTTCAAGATGGAACGGAATGGTAAATACCTCACGGTGGAAATGGGTGTGGACTTGACAGAACTCGAAGTAGAATCGAATCGTGTCGTGTTGCTCACGCCACGTTTGGTCAATGGGACAGATTCACTTGATTTATCGTCGGTAGGAATTTATGGGCGTAAGCGATACTACCACTATGTGCGTAACGGTATGGGTAGTATCTCGGGTGAGGACGAAACGATTTATAGAGCCTCGGAAAAGCCTGATGATATAGACTATAATAACTCCGTCGTATACGAGGAATGGATGGACGGGGCGATACTCAAGTTGCATCACAGCGATTGGGGATGTTGTCACGAGATCGTGGCGGAACATGACGACACGCTGGGGCGGCACGACGAGGCGTTCTTCCCGGAATTGGTGTTTGTGAGCCCAGAAGCCGAGATGATGAAAAGCCGCTCGCTGTCTGGTTCGGCATTTATTGACTTCCCAGTAGACAAAACGGAGATTTACCCCGACTACCGCCGTAACACGGAGGAGTTGGGCAAGATCGAGGCAAGCATCGATTCGGTGCGGGGGGACAAGGACGTGACCATTGTGTCGGTGTGGCTCAAGGGGTACGCCTCGCCCGAGAGTCCGTATGCGCACAACCGGGACCTGGCGATAGGGCGTACCCGATCACTTAAGGAGCATATTCGGAAGTTGTACGATTTCCCCGATGACATCATTACCACTGCGCACGAGCCGGAGGACTGGGAAGGATTGCGGCGATACGTGGAGAATTCCAATCTCGATCACCGGACGGAGATTCTTGCGATGATCGACAGCGATATGGATCCGGATGCGAAGGAGGCGAAAATCAAGCGGACGTACCCGGAAGAGTACCGTTTTCTGTTGCAACATTGCTACCCGGCGTTGCGCCACACGGATTATCGTATCGACTACAACATACGGCGCTACAGCGACGTGGAAGAGATCAAATGCGTGTTGGCGGAGCGACCGCAGAACTTGAGTTTGAACGAGTTCTACCTCGTGGCGAGGATGTATGAACCTGGCTCGCCAGAGTTTACCGACGTGTTTGAAACGGCGGTGCGGATGTTCCCAGGGGACGAGATTGCAAACTTGAACGCTGCGAACGCCGCCATGCGTCAGGACAACCACGAGGCAGCCCGCCGCTATCTCGAGAAGGCGGGTGATTCGGCGGAAGCTGTTTACGCACAGGGAGCCCTCGCCATACGCGAGAAGGATTACAAGAGAGCGGTTGCCTTCTTGGAAAAAGCTCGGGAGATGGGACTCGGGAAGGCTGCCACCACTCTAAAGGAATTGAAGGAAAGAAAATTCATGGAATAATAAATACAGGGAATAATTAAATAAATTTTAAATATCCACATGATGAAAAAAGGAAAATTATTTCAGTTTTTTGCAACCGTACTTGCTTTGGCGTTTGTCGGTTGTAGTCATGATACCCTGACAGGTGATGATTCGGAGGGGGATCAGAATGGTTCTAAAGACGCCGTTTACATGAACGTGACGGTGCAACTGCCCGTGGCTGGAGGAATGGGGTCGAGGAGTAAAACCGATACTGGTGAAAATGATGACTATGGAACGAGTACAAGCGGTACTGAAGTAGGAAAGGATTATGAAAATGCCGTGAAAAGTGTGTTGTTGGTGTTGGCCCAAAATGGCGGAACGGACGATAATAAAATCATTGCGTACGCTGTTAGTTCAGGAGCAGATTTGAGCGAGAAAAGTTCTGTGATCACTTCAGTTCATAAGCTTTCAAAAACAAAGTTGGCCAATTATTATGGTACTGATAACACGTTGACTGCTGAGGAAGCCCAAATAAAAGTGTATGTTTTCTGTAATCCGACAGAGGCACTTGAAGGTGTAATAGAAGAAGCAACAGATGGCACTTGGATAAATGAAATAGCTGAGATTGTAGAAACAGCTAATAGTAGCGGTAGTAGTGTTACTAAAGGTGCAGATATTTGGGGAGGCATTAACCACCAAAATGGCTTTTTGATGTCCACTGCCCGTAGCAAAGATATTAATAAAGTACTTCCTTCCAATTTGATAGATTGGGATAATCACACCGACGCAATTAAGGCATTTGATTTGACAGGTAATAACACTTATAGTGGGGGATCTGTAGATAACTCTACTAATGGTTCAATTCGAGTGGAACGTTCTGTTGCCCGTTTCGATTTTAAAGATGGAAGTCTTTCAACTACGGGTGCAAATACATATAATGTTGTAGATGGAACAGTTGGAGAAGGAGAGAGTGCTGAGACCAAAACATTTATCCAAATCCAATTGACAAAAATGGCATTAGTGAATATGAGTAGGAAGTTTTATTACCTGCGTCGTGTTTCAAATGACGGTTTGGATAAAAATGCTGGAAATACTAATGGTTTTGCGCTTTGTGGAACAGAGATAGCAACAAATTATGTAGTGGATACAGATGCCGCTGATAAACAGGCTGCAAACTTAAATTCTTTTATTTATGGTGATCACTTTAATTTTTGTTTAGGTAGTGGTAACGGTGCGAGTTGGACAATTGATGCGAATACACGTAATCAGTGGTACACGACAGAGATCACTAAGGTTACTTCTACAGATAATGAAGAAGACAATGATGATACTTGGAATTCGGAGGGAAATCATGTAACGACTAAAGATGGCTATCGTATCTGGCGTTATGTAACCGAAAATACAATTCCGGTGCCCAATAGTGGTGGTGTAGCTCAACGACACGGTATTTCTACAGGTGTTGTATTCAAAGGCAAAATGATAGCAACATCAGATGCTCCACAGGCGATGAAGGAGGCAATAAACAACGCCACGGGTAATTCAAGTACAGACGCAATTTTATATGCGTATGGAAACAATTTGTTCGTTCGGTGGAAAGAAGTTCGTGATTATGCTATTGAAAATAAAAGTACAAATTTGGCCTTTTACAATACAGTCTTTGGAGCAGCTAATACAGTAGATGTGAAAAAGGGAACTGGTGATGACTATACTGGGGCAATATATAGTGATGATACCCAAAGTCCAGACTATTTATGGGATAAATGGTTTAATAATAGTAAGAATGATACCGATCTCAAGAATTTCAAAAAAGCTGCAACAGATGCGCAATTTACCCTTTACCAGTCAGCTCCAGATGAGGACGCTAAGGTAGAGAATAAGGGTTGCTACTATTGCTATTATTACTATTGGAATCGTCATAACGACAATGGGAAGCCCTCGGAAATGGGACCAATGGAATTTGCCGTGGTGCGCAACAACGTGTATAAACTGGCTGTAACCAATATTAGCAAACTCGGTCATCCTCGTATTTCGGAGAACGATCCTGACCCGGTAGACCCGGAAGATCCTGACGAAAGTGGTGATGTTTACCTGAAACTCTCTGTTGAGGTATTACCTTGGGTAGTTCGCGTGAATAATATTGAATTCTAAGAGGAGACCCATGCGAAGTAGCAAACGAAATATTATATCAAGACTCGTGGGTGTGGCGTTGTGCGTCGCATCCATAGGTCTTGCTTTTTCGTCGTGCGAACTCATCAATGAAGACCTTGACCCGTGTCCGCACGGCGTATCACTACGCTTCGTCTACGAGTACAACATGGAGTATGTCAATGCGTTCCACAAGCAGGTGGACTGCCTGACACTCTATATTTATGACGAAGACGACAACCTCGTGGATACGCGGGTGGTGACCGGGGCGGAACTACAGGACGAGAATTACCGGATGGTGCTGGACCTCGAGGAGGGAAATTATCATTTTGCGGCATACGGGGGGATGGCGTGCGAACGGAGTTCCTTCTCGCCGGTAGAGACTCCCGTGAAGGGCAGCAAGCGGACTGACCTGAAAGTCATGCTGGATGCCGATTGTCTCACCGTGCCTGAACGGCGCGAGCTGCATGATATGTTCTGGGGAGAACTCTCCCTCGGGACAGCAGACCTTTACAACGAGGGAACGGTGAAGATGATGAAGAATACCAACAGCATACGCATCGTGCTGCAACAAGAAAATGGGGGAACGGTTAACGCTGATGACTTTGACTTCGAGATTATCGACGACAACATCCTGTTCAAGTATGACAACGACTTGATACATGATGCCGCTTTGTTCCCTGAGGGGGAAACCGTGACCTACATTCCCTGGGCGAAGGGACAGGCACGGACGGGAGTCGCTATCGTGGGTCCCGATGAGGTGGTGCCCCAACCCGTGGAAGTGGCGTACGCCGAACTGAGCACCTCGCGGTTGATGATGAAGAATAATCCGCATCTTCTGGTGAAAAACCACGAGACGGGGAAGACGGTGATAGACTTCCCGCTGAAGCGCTACCTGTTGTTGCTCCGCAGCGAGCGTTACAAGATGGGCGACCAGGAATACTTGGATCGCGAAAGCCGTTGGACGCTGTTTTTCTTCTTGAGGAGTAATGATATCTGGTTGAACACGCGCATCGTGGTGAACGATTGGGTGGTACGTATCAACGACGTGGAATGGTGATGGACTGAAAAATGTGATACAAGAGAGAGAAAATTGTTTTTTTAATGAAACTGAAGCATCGACATATCATCAGCATAAGTCTTCTTCTTTGCGGCTTGCTGGGATTCATCTCGTGCAATAAGGAATCCTTCAAACTGTCTTGCGAAGAGGGAGAAGAAAAGGATAACAGCGTATTCCTCACTTTTCACACCGACGTGGCAGGAGGTTTTTCCCGTGCAGGCGAGAGTGAAGAGGGCGCTGACGAGAAGATCAGGCAGTTGCTGATCGTGATCGTGTCGAAAGAGCCGGGGGATGACGCTAAGTGGGTGGTGGAACACAACCGTCTGGTAAAAGGTGCTTCAACCGGGATACTGTTGACAGACGGGTACACCTTCAAGGTGGAGGCCGGTCGCCAAAAGAGAATTTACCTGATCGCCAATCACGGGAATTTGAAGGATACGGGTGGAAAGCCGTTTGATTTCACCAACCAGGCATTCCTTCCGGGAGAATCCGGGATACCGGTGGAAACGTATGTTTTCAAGCCCACATACAAGCCCAGTGACGACGGCATACCCATGACTGCCGTGTACGATATCATGGTACCGGACAGGGAAGATATCACAAACGATGAATACGAATTAGGATACCCGCTGTACGTGGTGCGGGCTGCCACCAAATTCTCGTTCAATTTTGAAAACCGCTCGGCGCAGAGAAAGATTTCCGTGACCGACATTGAGATAGAGAGCGTGATAACCGACCACATGTACCTGATGCCTCACGTGAGCAAGAATGCCGAGGGGTACTATTGGGTGGTCGATAATGAAGAGAACAATTATAAAGCATTACCTTTAAATGAAGGAACAGAAGTATCCAACGTCACGGGCAAAGACTGGATAGATTGGATGGTAGAAGAAGCGAAAAAAACGGAAATAGCCCAATATCAATGGCTGACCGACTACGGGGTGCCAGAATCTACTACTAAAACAGTTTCCCACGAGTTTACTCCCTCACTGGAGATACCGGCAAAGACCGGCGATACGCCTCCCGTGGTAGCTTCCGACGCTATTTACCTGCCGGAGAGCAAGACCGTGAAAAGCGGAGCGGACAACACCTTGGGATTACAGGAATACAAAGTGACCATTCGTACTACAGAAAATTCGGGTTTCGAAAACACACAAGCAATATATACTTCCATTTTGCCACGTCTCGGTTCGCTCTTCCGCAACACGCACGTCAAGGTAAAAATCGTGTTTAACGACTACACTCTCGATTGGCAAGTAGACGTGGAACCCTACTGGGGGATAGAACTGAATCCTGAATTCGGGTTGGACGAACTTAAAGAAAAGAACATACTCGAGAAATCGCAAAAGATATGAAACGTAAGATAACCATATATACCCTCTTGTGCATATTGTTCATCGGCACTGTCTCTTGCAAAGACGATTTATACATTGACGATGAAAAAATAGGCGAAGGAGAATGTATGATCAGTGGAACCGTGAAGTTTAAACCCCTTACTCCCACCTTGAATGGGAATTCGCGTGCTGCCGGGAATGCCATAAAGGCAATCAATAGTCTGTGTGTGTTGCTATATAATGAAGAGGGGAAATTGGTAAATAAATACCCGATTAATGACTATAATATTGCAGATCCAGATCCCGACAGAACAGGAAATGATATTGCGGAAACCAAAACACCGCGTGCCACATTCTCATTGATAGTTCCTTACGGTATGTATCGTATCTATGCGGTAGCCAATATGGGAGACTTATCTGAACATAATGAAGCTATTCAAACGGTAGAGGGATTAAAAAATATTTCTTTACAATGGGACGAAAAAAAAGTAAGTGCCAATAACCAGATGTTCGGTCACTTTTTCTCGGAAACCGAAACTGCGAGTGACGTGGACGAGGCTCCGTTATTGACTATTAACAAAAATAGCTCAAGACTACAAGCATGGGTGCGTCGGGCGGCATCGAAGGTGACCGTGGCGTACGACGGCACGAATCTTAAAGACGATGTTTCCATATATATTATGGCTGTATCCATAAAAGATATACCTAGATCATGCCCGTTGGGGGCAATGAACACTCCCGAACATGTTGATTCGCTCATATGTGATGGTGAAATAATAAAATATTTCGAGGGCGATGTTCAGCCTGGTTTGGACAATTTCATAACCAATTATAAGGCTGTTGTTTCTAAACAAAAACCGATATACGGGTCGGATCATTCAGAAACGGCTGAAGCCCTTTTTTTCTACGAAAATATGCAGGGCAAGGGCAAAGACAAGAAGCAGACGGCCCCCGGACCGGGAAACGACAACGGTAAAGATTATGGCATTGGCTATCCCGATCCAGATAAAGATGTCGAGGGATCTGGTTGGAAAGATGAAAAACCTTGCGGTACGTACATTGAGGTTGATGCGATTTACCGCTCGGAGAATACGGAGCGTCCGGGAGTCGGAATCATAAAATATCGCTTCATGCTTGGCAAGGATATAACCACCGACTACAATGCGGAGCGTAATCACCACTACAAACTGACCTTGAAATTCAACAATTTTGCCAATGATTATGACTGGCACATAGAATACAAGGAGCAAGTCCTTGAAGTAACCGAACCTAAAGTAATGAATTATCAAGGAAAGGTTTTCATGCCGGAATACCGTCCGGGAACTGAGAATTATAACTATGGACATAATTTCGAGGATAATACCATCTCGGTCACTAGTTATATAGAAGACAGTGAAGGCACAATGGTGAACTGGAAGATAGAATATGATGAAAATGGAGACGGGAATTATACAGAGGAGTGCAGTTGGCTTGAACCTGTCATCACGGACGGTTATCTTCCTTACATAAAGAATGTTTCGTTCAAAGTCATCCCAAATAAGGAGGAAATAGATATAGACGAGCTACTAAAGAATGCACCACAAAAAGGTACGGAGACCGCTCCTTACAATCTTGCCAATCCGGGACAAACAGTTGCTCCTGCCAGTGCAACGATAAAATGTACGGCTAACTGCTATATAGTAGATGCTCCGGGTTACTATATTTTACCGTTGGTGTATGGTAACGCCTATCATAACTTTCAGAAAAACGAAAATGCCTATAAATATACCGGCAGTTATACTGGTGATCAAATTCTTTCGACGTTTAAGAATTATAAGGGTAGTGAGATAAAAAGTCCCTATATTATAGACGATACAAGTGTGACTCCTCAAAGTGCATTCTTGGTATGGCAGGATGAGGAAGATTTGATTCCATATCATTGTTGGACTCAAGGTGCTGTTATAAAATATATACCGGATGCCTATGGTGGAAAAGGGGGAATTCAATTCTACATTGAAAAAAAGAATATAAAGCAAGGTAATGCAGTGATAGCACTGGGAGATAGCTTGGTATCTGGAATAAATTTTCCACCAGTGATGTGGAGTTGGCATATCTGGGTTACTAATTTCAGTTATCTTGAAAAGGATGATAAAAACATCGAAGTTACCAGTCATGACCCTTCCAAAAAGTTTAAACTTCTACCGGTAAATCTGGGATGGTGTTCCGATCACGGCGATAAAATAAAATATTATAAGGCACGAAAGTGTAAAGTGAAGGTTACGGCCGGCACGAAAGAAGAAGTCATAGAACTTGAACAGAAATCGCACATAGCCTTTACACGTGGCAACAATCCATATTACCAATGGGGACGTAAAGATCCTTTCGTCGGTGCGACAGGAAATGTACAAAATAAGCTACGGTATTATTCTGTTGGTTGGTCTGTTGATGCTGCGAATCCACCTATGCTCTCTGCAAGTACTACACCTGATGGAGAACGCTATACCACCCGAAAGGCTGTGGATGAAGGTGTACTCATAAAGAATCCGCAAAAGTGGCATAATCCACGGCGTAAAGAGAACCTTGGCGAGGGTTATCCTTACTTGAGTGACAATGAGATATACCGCAATTTATGGCAAGGCCGAATCGAAGTTACACCCGGTTCGGCCAGTCTCAAGACTGTCTATGACCCATGTCCGGTTGGTTATCAGGTGCCTCACCATACTGCTGTTTCCGGCTTTACCACTACGGGTGATAACACCAACACTCCTTTCGAATGGTATGATGTGCGGGTTGAAAATATTGCGGATTATGATGCAACTACCGGGACATGCGGGGAAAATGGGATATATTCAAAAGGCTTGTACGAGTTCTATACCAGTCCCGAAAAGCTTCAGTCAATCATATTCCCGGAAACAGGCTATCGAGACTGGGATGATAATTCCAATGCATATCAAGTTGACATAGATAAACCTATCGGCTATATATGGACAGCGGGAAATAAACAAGGCGATGATAATAACTCGTATAACTTCGAGTTTGCACGCAAAGACTATACAGGGAGTCGTTATATTCGACCGAAAAACTTCTTTTATCCCTGCGACGGTATGCCGATACGTCCCTGCGTTTATGATACACATAGTACAAGTACGCTTTAATTCTTGCCATTATGCAGGATGCTCAATCACGTTATCACTCCGCCCTAGAACTATACCGCACCACTGACATGACGGAGAAAGATATCTGCGAGCAGACCGGTACACCGTTGTCAGGGTTCAGGGCATACCTGAGGCGCTACCACCGGGAGCTGATGTTCGCTAGACATGGCATCGAGATTTCTCCCGGAGAGGCAGCCAAGATCCGGTTGCGGAAGAAGAGCGGACAGACCGCTGCCGCTCACGCCAAGTACAAGGATGCCATTCGGGCGTGTGATGACACGGCGTATATCGAGTTCAACGTGTCGCAAATAGCCCGCCTGTTCGGGCTGAACCCAACTGCTCTTGGCAACCAGTTGCGGAACCACTATCCCGAGATTCTGGAACGGCGGGAACGGGAACGTCACTGCCTAGGGGTGAACGACAACTTGCATCGGGGTGTGAAACCGTGGTGTAAAGAGCAATATGCTGAAGCCGTGGAGCACTTGAGCGTCACGGAGGATACCATCAGACAGGCTGCCGATCTATATAATCTTTCGTATTCGGGCTTGCGGGAACATTTGCTGTACTATTATAAAGACTTGATCCGGGAGCGGGCGAACAAACGCGAACGTGCAAAAACGAACAAGATGCGGGGAGGATTAACCGGGAGTGGCGGAAAACACGCCCCCACGCTCCAAAGCGTGGAGAAATACCGTGAGGCTATCCGGTTGTACCAGACCACCGCTATGACACAAGAAGAGATATGTGCGGAGACTGGAGTTACGGTAATGGGATTGCGCCATCATTTGCGGAAATGGAATAAGGAACTGATTCAGGAACATTGTGATGTCGATCGTCGTAAAGAGAGAGACTGTTCTTACGAGATAAAACGTTATTTGAAATCGACTGCTGCGAAGTATGACGAAGTCATCAGACGGTTGAAAGCAACCGGACTTTCCACCGCAGAAGTAGCAAGAGAGTTCGGCCTAAACCCCGAGACATTTAGGGAGTATCTGCATGAGCATGAACCGGAGCTATCGGCCACAATCGGTATGACGAAACTTACGAATGGTAGGTTGGTTTTGACTCGTAGTGCTGCGAAGTATGACGAAGCGGTGCGCCTATATGAAACCACGACAGAATCGTTGAAATCCATTGCACGGCGGTTAGGGCTGCCATACAACAGCGTGGGTGGTTTTGTGCGTCGCAGTCGTCCCGATGCGATAGCTGCCCATAACTGTTTACTCAAACAGGAAGAAAGAATACGAGAACAAAAAGAAAATTTGAGATGCGAAAAGGAGCAGGCGGAATCTGCCGATCTCATGTTGAAAAAAGAGATCGAAGAGAAGGAACGCCTCTTGTTAGCCTTGAAACAGAGCGGTGGTTGCAAAAGGGATGCGGCAAAGTTATTAGGGATCGGTAAATCTACGTTGTACAACAAATTGAAAGCATACGGACTGGGTAAATGACCAAATCTTGGTTATTTATCGTTAATAAACTGATAGCTATCAATAGTAAAGTAGGTTCGTGTGTTATTTTAGTAATTTCAAATGATTGATTTAATTTGTATGATTTGCAAGAGATAAGGCATTTTGTTGAGCAACTTCATTCGGAATTTTATTATCAAATTTGTTGTACGAGTGAATGATTAACAGTTAACTTTATAATAATTTGAAACGGATTAATATAAATTATGGCACATCCCCAAACAATACAAATATTTTTATCTGATGGTAACCCTAGAGGAATTCGTATAGCAGATATTATCATTACCCGTTATCAAATGAAGAAAGAATGAATAGTTAAGGTAATCACCAGATAATCATAGAGCAAAAACCTATTAACTTCGGTGCAAAGACGTTCGTGAACGTCTTTGAAACGTCTTTGTATCGAAGTTGATACGTCTTTAATCCCTAAGTACATCGAATATGCAACGGGTAAACACCGTGTCTTGCCTTGTATTATCTTGAAAAAAGTTTACAGTAAATTTAGGGTAAACCTGTGTCAGAATTGCCCAAATGTATTTCTCTTTTTAGGTGTAAGGTTATAATGCATTATAGGAAGTAAATGTAAGATATGCTATATCGGATAATTTTGATTGTTAATTTTTAAGGTGATATTTGCTTTTTGTAAAAATGTTTATATATTTGTGATGTCTAACATATTCAGAGGCGGGGAATCCTGCCACTACGTAGCAGGCATTTTTTTTTAATGCCTGTTATCTCCATACGGCGGTTCCGTACCCCCGTGATGGAGTGTTAATGCACCCACAGCCTCTGAGAAGTGTTAGACAACGGGACAGGCGGAACCGTTTCTTTTCGCCCTAATCTTGATACCAAAAGACTTATGAGGGTAAATCGTGATCATGTTTTTGTGAGGAGAATTGCTGATCCGGCTTCCATGTTTCTTTAATTTTTAGTGTTTACTTGTAACGGGGCGGCTAGGAGAACATTCGGATTTGGGAATGTTTTGATCTTTATATTTTTTATAGGTTTTGTGAAATCTTTGTCTTACAGGATAAAGTGTGAGATCGTCATGTCAAATTGTAACGAAATGTGGATAGTGAAATAAGAAGCAGAAAATGAAATAGGGAGTGTATTCTATGCCTGAGAAACGTTGAATATCACCCCCTTGTGTAAATCAATTTTATCAATTAATTAACAATCAAAGTTATGAAAAAAACTTATGACAGGAAAGTTTTTACTAGAAAGTTACTGTCGGATCGAAGGACGGTAGCCGTGACAATCCGGTTATTTATGATTTTATTGTTGGGTTTCCCGCTATTGACGAGGGCCGGGACGGTGGATCCCACTCGTGTGGGGAATCGGGAAGTTCGGGGAAAAGTGGTGGACGAGAAGAAGCTACCAATACCGGGAGTCTCGGTACGTTTGGGAGGAACGTCGCTGGGAACAGCCACGGACGTGGACGGGAAGTTTAAATTGTTAGTTCCGGCAGACACGGCCACGCTAGTCGTTTCCTTTATCGGGATGAAGACGGAGGTCGTGAAGATTCCCCGGTTGAAAGCGGGAGAGGAACAGAAGGAGTTGACGATCGTGTTGCGGGAAGAGGACGTGAAATTGGAAGACGTGGTGGTGACGGGTATCTTCACCCGTAAGAAAGAGAGTTTCACGGGTTCGGCTTCCTCCTATTCTGCCGCGGAGTTGAAAACGATGGGAACGCAGAATATCCTGCAAAGCTTGAAGACGCTGGACCCGGCTTTCGCTATCCTGGAAGATAACCAGTTTGGTTCGGACCCGAACCGTTTGCCGAACATGGAGATCCGGGGAAAGTCGAGCATGTTGGGGTTGAGGGACGAGCTGGACGCGGACCCGAATCAACCGCTTTTTATCCTGGACGGTTTCGAGTCAACCTTGGCGGCCATTAATGACCTGGATATAAACCGGGTGGCCTCGATCACGATCTTGAAAGACGCGGCCTCGACGGCGATTTACGGTTCGAAAGCGGCCAACGGGGTGATCGTGGTGGAGACCGTGAAGCCGGAGGCGGGCAAGTTGCAGGTGAGTTACACGGGAAACATGAATCTCTCGATGCCGGATTTGTCAAGTTATAACTTGATGAACGCAAGGGAGAAACTGGAGTTTGAACGGTTGGCGGGAAGGTTCGAGCCGGCCTCATGGTCCACGACGAGTGAGGTGGAATTGAATCGTTTGTACAACGAGAAGTTGAAGGTGATCGAGAGCGGAGTGGACACGTACTGGCTGGCGGAACCTTTACGTGTGGGCGTGAACCAGAAACATTCGCTTTACGTGCAAGGTGGCGAGGGAAATTTCCTGTTCGGCTTGGGTGCCGGTTATAACGGCGTGTCGGGAGTCATGGAAAAGTCCGACAGGGACGTGATCAGTGGTAACATTGATTTAATCTATCGAATGTCGAAATTCCAGTTTTCGAACAAGTTCTCGTTAACCTCAACCGATTACAGGAACCCGATCGTGGCTTTCAGTGAATATGCGGCAGCGAATCCTTATTACAAGAAGCGTAACGAGACGGGTACGATTGAGAAGTGGCTGGAGAATAATAATTTCTTTAAAGCCGCGAATCCGTTGTGGAACGCGAGCCAGAATAGCCGGGACGAGGGAAAAAATCTCGCGTTGACAAATTATTTCATGGCGGAGTATTTTCCCACGGTGGAATGGCGGGTACGTGCCCGATTGGGATTGACATACGGGAATGACGACACGGAAAAGTTTTATTCCCGAAATGATACCCGGTTCGAGAACATGGAAACCATAAAAAAAGGGGAGTATCGTTCCTCGAATACCCGGACCAATCAAGTGGAAGGCGAATTGAGTGTCACGTACGCCAAGGTGCTTGGCAAACACCGGATTAACCTAGTCGTGGGTGGAAACGTGTCTAGTAATAAATCGCTCACGCAAGGATATTCGGCGGTAGGCTTTCCGGACGGAGATTTTTCCTACCCCTCTTTTTCCAACGGTTACCCGGAAAACGGTACACCTACCTATTACGAATCGGTGTCCCGCTCGGTGAACGGGTATTTCAACACGGGTTATTCGTTTGATGATCGTTACTTGATGGATTTCAGTTTACGCACGAGCGGGTCATCGGTTTTCGGCACCTCCCGGAAGTATAATACCACGTGGTCGGTGGGATTAGGATGGAATTTGCACAAGGAGAAGTTTATCATGGATCACGTGGGGTGGATTGATTTGTTGAAATTACGAGCTTCCATCGGTAACCCGGGAAACCAGAGTTTTGACTCGGCGCAGTCGTTGCTTACCTATTCATTCCAGTACGGTTCGATGAACTATTTCGGGTTGGGAGCCATGTTGGCGCAAATCGGTAACCCGGATTTGAAGTGGCAGATCACGGTGGACAAGAATATCGGGTTGGACGTGACGCTGTTTAATAAGCGGTTTTCCTTGACGGCGGATTACTATTACAAGGTGACCGACCCGTTGTTGATCAAGGTGAGTACCCCGTTGTCTTCCGGTACGGAGACTTACATGACGAATGCCGGGGAACAGGTGTCACAAGGGTTGACAGCCTCGGTGACATATTATATCTTCCAGAATTTCGAGGAACGTTTCTCGTGGATGGTGCGGGCGAACGTGCGGACACAGAAAACACGGATAGATAAAATCGGTAACAAGCTTTCAACGTTGAACTCCAGCGGGAAGGGAAGCAACACGGTGAGGTATTATGACGGTGCGGACCCGGATGATATTTGGGCGGTGAAGTCCGCGGGGATTGATCCATCGAACGGGAAGGAGTTGTTTTACGCGAAGGATGGAAGTTACACGTATGATTTCTCTTACGATGATGAGGTGATTTGTGGGAACACCCGTCCCGACGTGGAGGGGGTGATCGGTTCGTCGTTGAACTGGAAAGGGTTTTCGGTGAGTTTGAATTTTCGTTACCAGATGGGGGCAGACGTGTTCAACGAAGCGTTATACAGCAAAGTCGAGAATATTTCCAGGAGTGACTTGAACAAGAACCAAGACAAGCGGGCCTTGTACGAGCGTTGGCAGGAGGAAGGCGATATCGTACGCTTCAAGAATATTGCCAGTGCGGAGACCACCCCGATGTCCTCTCGTTTCGTGCAGGAAGAGAACGTGTTGACGCTGGAGTCTGTTTACTTGGGGTACGAGTTTTATGACGGGTGGATTAAGAAATTGGGATTGAGTAGCTTGAAGTTTCAAGTTTCCATGCGTGACGTGTTCCGGGCATCGACGATCCGGTCGGAGAGAGGTATATCATATCCTTTTGCCCGGAGCATGGAAGCGGGGTTATCGTTTAATTTTTAAATGGTTGAGAGTATGAAATTAAAAGATATAATTTTGTTCGGGGTTATACTGGTGAGCGTTGCCGGATGTGCGGATTTTCTGGATGTGCAGCCGAAGGACAAGCAGTCGGAGAAACAATTATTTGCCACAAGGGGTGGATTCTACACGGCGGTGAATGGTATTTATAATAAAATGGCTTCCCCGGCCCTTTACGGGAAGAATCTTTCTTACGAGTTGGTCGACGTGATTTCCAAGCGTTACCTGCCTTTGCAGGTGAGTACTTATTTGACGGCTTTGAGCGGGTTTGATTACACGAACAGTCTGGTGGAGACCGAATTGTCGAACACGTGGGCGGCGGCTTACAACACGGTGCTGAATTGTAACGTGGTACTGGAGAATATAGACGAGAGTACGGGTGTTTTACCCGTGGAGGAAAGCCGGGTGTTGAAAGGTGAGATGCTGGCGGTTCGTGCTTTTCTGCATTTTGATATGTTGCGTCTTTTCGGACCCGTTTACAAGTTAAACCCGAAGGCAGAATCGATTCCTTACAATGAAACGTCGAAGGTGATGGCTTTACCCTTGTTGGCGGCGGATTCGGTGATTCACGAAAAGGTGTTGCGTGATTTGGACGAGGCTGAAAGTTTACTGGCGGACAGTGATCCGGTGATCGAGGGGGGCCCGATGGCTTCTCTGGAAGATGATCAGGATGTTTATTTGCGTTACCGTCAGTTACGGATGAATTACTATGCCGTGTTGGCGTTGAAGGCAAGGGTGTACCTGTACGCGGGAGAGCCGGGGAAGGCCTTAGAGATGGCTCGCAAGTTGTTGGCAGACGCGAAAGTGAACGAGCATTTTCCGGCTGTTGATCCGAATAAACTTTTGGCGAATCAAAGCAATCCCGACCGGGTTTTCTCCACGGAGGTACTGGCGGGAATTTACAAGAAAGACAGGAAAGATATTTATACCGGTTATTTTGACTCGGAACAAGCCGGGAACAATTACTTGCATCCCCGGAAAGATTTCGTGAACACGAATCTGTTTGCGGGGGAGACTCAGGATTATCGTTTCCAGACATGGTGGCAAGTGGCTTCAGGCGTGGGAGAAAGCGGGCACGTGTTTATCAAGTACAAGGGAATCGACAAACCGACCGGGGATACCGAAGCCGAGTATTTTTATGCTGTTTTCATGTCATTGATCCGGTTGAGTGAAGTGTATTATATTGCTGCCGAGAGTGAACCCGTGTTGGCGGATAAATACGAATGGTTGAATCGGATGCGTACACGGAGGGGATTACCCGTTTTAGGAGTCGTTTCGGAAGAGGATTTTATGAAACGGTTGCGAATGGAATACTTGAGGGAATTCCTCGGGGAGGGACAAATTTTCTACCTGTACAAACGTTTGTTCAGTAATATCAATAGTGATGAAAACGGGTACGACACGAACACTTATGGCGCGAAAGAGGAACGTTACGTGTTACCTTTACCTTCAGGAGAAATTGCAAATCGTTAAAATGATAAGATTATGAAATGGAAAAATATATTGCTGGTTTTAGCTTTGTGGGGGGTGGCTGGAGCTTGTGAAAAGAAGGAAATCTCGATGTTTACCACGGATGACGCGGGCATTTATTTTCAACGGGTGACGAGTTATATTTACGGGAGTACGACGGAGAATTACGGGGATTCAGTTGCTTATTCATTCGTGTCGGCTCAGGCCACGGCTAAAAGCGTGGTGCTTTCGGCCACGGTGCGGACGATGGGAAAGGTGGCAGATTATGACCGACCTTTCAAGGTGGTGGTGGACCAAGAGGGGACAACCGCAATCGAGGGAAAACATTACGAGGTGAATCTGGATACGGTTGTGGTGCCGGCCGGGGCGAGCACGGCGTATGTCCGGGTACGTTTTTTCCGGACGAGTGATATGATGGAGAAAACGATACGCTTGGCTCTTCGGTTAGAAGAGAACGAGTATTTCAAGTGTTATTTTCCCGAGTACAAGAACACGAATGCTTACTCGGCCACGGGAGCGCTGATTCACGGGGACGTATTTGCTTTTTCCCTAAGTGAGATGTACACGGAACCGAGTTACTGGAATTGGTTCGGGGGTGATTATTTTGGAAATTGGACTCCTCGAAAATACGTGATTGTTAATATGGTGTGCGGGTTGACACCTACGGATTGGAGTAATGCGGGGTATGCCGGAGCAAAAGTGTCACTCGGGCGTTTTAGCTTTTTTGCTGTTGCCGTTCAAAAATATTTGCAGGAACAGGCGGATGCCGGAACCCCGGAACTGGATTCGGACGGGAGTTATATGCAGCTTGCTCCCTCCTATTCGGTGGATTATTCCCGATATGAATAATATTAAAATGATGACGTTATGAAAATAAATGTGATTATACTGTTTTTATTTGCTTTTTCTCTTTGTGCTTGTTTTGATGACAAGGGGAATTACGATTACCGGGAAGTGGCGGAGATTACCATCGAGAATGTCCCGGAAGTGATTGAGGTGTTGGGAAATTCCGACCACATTGTCGTGAAACCGAAAGTCGTTTCTTCTTTGGAAGGAGAGATAACGGGGGACAACGCTAATTTCGAGTTTAGTTACAAAATAGAGATTAAAGGAGGAGGGACAATAGAGTCCGGACAAAGATGGGTGGATTTGAACCCGGCGAAGACGTTGGATTTGGATACGTTGGCAGCATTTGTTGCTAACACGTATGCCGGATGGTTTTCCGTGACGGATAAACGTTCGGGAGTGCAGACCTCTGCCACGTTTGATATCAAGGTGTCCTCCCCGACTTACGAGGGGTGGATGGTGTTGTGCAACGAGGGGAAGCAGGAACGGGTGCGGATGGATATGATTTCGGTGATTTCGGCGGAACGGGTTATTCCGGCTTATGACGTGTTGACCCCGTTGGGGTTGCCCGAGTTGAAACAGGCTAAAGGGATTGGTTTTTATCCGAATCGTTTTGCTAGTCCTGCTGATGTGATTTACGTGATGTCAGGAGAGGGAACGTTTAAAATAGACCGGGAGACGTTTAAAACGGATGCCTCGTGGAATATAAGAAATATAGATTTTATCATTCCCCCTGGAGATGAAAATGTTATTTGCTATACCCCGGTAAATAACGCAAGTACGGCCGGGGCTCTTGCCTGTATTTGCGTGACGGATGTCGGTAATGCTTATGTTCAAGTCTTTGATGCAGCCGGGGCTGCATTTGAATATCCCGTGAATACTTCAATACGGGGTTCGGTTCCCGAATTCCGGGTAGCTCCGTATGTCGGCGTGAGTATGGCCCGGCCGGGGAATGGAACCACGGCTTTGTTATATGACGTGGATAACCGTCAGTTTGTGGGATGGAAGTACGGGTATGATGATGCCATGCAGACATTGACCCCGTTGCCGGACCCCGAAAACGGTCTGTTCAGTTTCAAGACGGGAATGGAACTGGTGTATATGGAGAGTACCCGTTATTCCAGTGGTCTCGTTTACGCGATTTTCAAAGATAACGCCGGGAAACGTTGCATTTACGGGATCAACATGTCGGGAAACGGTTTTGTTCAAGAGGCGAAATACGAGAATTTGAACGCCCCGGATTTTGACAAAGCGACGAGCTTTGCCTTTCATTCCCAGTTCCCTTATATGTTCTATGCCGTGGACAACAAGGTGTACTTGCATAACTTGGGAACGAACACGACATTCCCGATGGATAATATCGTGTTGGGAGACAATGAGGAGGTTACGATGTTGAAATTTAATTTGTACAGGCAGTGTTCCTTGGATGACTTGAACAACCAATCGGATGAGTTTATGGCCCGGCAGTACGAGTTGATGGTGGGTTCTTACAATCATTCTGCCTTGGATAACAATGGCGGAAGGTTGGGATTTTACCCGGTGGATGGGGTGAATAATAGCGTGACAAAAAGGACCGAGTACAGTGGTTTTGCGAAAATAAAGGATGTGGTGTATCGTGAGCGGCGGTAGGGGGTGAGGATGTTTTTTGGAAAAAACGTATGCTAGATACTGTTTTTACTGGCCCAAAGAGAAAAACTTTTCTCTTTGGGCCAGTCTTGTTTTTGTTATAGAATGTGTTTCCCTCTAATCTGTTTGGTAACCGGGAGTGTGGTATAAATAGAATGCTGAAATGAGGTAATGAAAGGGAAATTATTTTTTGTGGAAAGAACGTTTGTTGATAAGATTATGATTAAAATAAAAATATTTATCTTTGAACGGACACATTAAAGGATTATAGTGGATAAAGAAAAGAGGGACACGTTTGAGTTACTGTATAAGACTCATTATAAGGAATTGTATATTCATGCTTTAAGCTTTGTCCGGGATGACGAAGAAGCGAAAGACATTGTGACAGATGTTTATGAATACGTGTGGAAGAATTTTGACAAATTGGATTCTTCGGTTTCTTTACGTCCTTTTTTATATACCCTAGTTCGTTCTCGTTCGCTTGATTTTTTGAGGAAGGAGAAAACCAAAGAGAAGTTTCTAGCCTATAAAAAGACTTTTCCCGAAGAGGAGGAAGAATACGTGGAGTATGAACAGCTCATTGAAAAGGTGATGCGCATTATTGAAAATATGCCCCAACAGACGGCCACTGTGTTAAAAAAATGTTTTATCGAGAGAAAAAAGTATCAAGAGGCGGGGGATGAGTTGGGAATTTCGATCAATACGGTTCGGTGGCATATAACAAAGGCAATCAGTATATTAAGAGAAAAAATGTCAGATATTGAAATGGTGTTGTTATATGCATATTTCCTAAAAAAATAAAAAATATTGCTTTTTGACCCACATCATTTGCCATGCTTTACGTGTAATGTTAAAATGAACGTGAAGTTATGAAATTCGAGAAAGAAGAAGATCGTTTAAATTTTGTCACCGAGATACTGAATCATCCTGAAATGTTACGGGAAGTTCGGGTGCGGGAATGGTTAGCAGAGCCCCATAATAAGGATTTGTATGAGGAGTGCCGGAGGTATTTGGAAGGAGGCCTTCGATTGACAGTGAGCGAACAGCTGGATGTGGAGGGTGAGTATCAGAACTTTATTCGGAAAATGAAATCCGGAGGTCAGTCTCGACGAATTGCTTGGTTTTCTGTTGCGGCAACTGTGGTTATACTGATTTCCGCTAGTTGGTGGTTACTGGAAAATTCATTGCTGTCGAAAAAGCAAGAGGTGATGCCGGTGGCAGAACACATTGTACCTGGAAGGAATCAAGCCGTATTGATTACAGAATCCGGAGAGGAATTCGTGTTGAATGCATCCCAAGGTGAAAGTCGGGAGGTGGGTGAAGGTGTACGGGTGGAGTATGATAGTTTAAGCGGGATTAATTACAATTTGGCCGAGGGGGGTGTGGTTCGTTATCACACGCTTCGAGTGCCTAAAGGAGCAGAGTATAAGTTGACCTTGAACGATGGAACGGTTGTATGGTTGAATTCAGAATCAGAGTTGCGTTACCCAACTTCTTTTGTGGGTGAAAAACGAGAGGTATTTTTGACAGGAGAAGGTTATTTTTCCGTGGCTCACGATGAGAAACAGCCTTTTATAGTTGTGTCTTCCGATATTTACACGAAGGTGTATGGGACGGAATTTAATGTACGTTCCTACGGGGATGAGGAGGTACACGTGACTTTAGTACAAGGTCGGGTTTCCGTGAAGAAAACGGAAGGCGGTTCAGAGTATACCTTGAATCCGGGAGAGAATGCCCGCTTTGTCGAGAGAGTGCCGGAGATCACGAAAGTGAACGTGAATCGGTATATAGCTTGGAAGGATGGATATTTCTATTATGAGAATGAATCGATGGAATCTATTATGGATGATTTGAAACGATGGTACGATTTTGATGTCGTGTATGTAGGTAATCGGGTTAAGGACTATCGATTTGAATTGTGGGTAAGCCGGGATAGCGAGATCTCTGTGATTACCGATTTGTTGATGAAAACGAATCGGGTTGGAATAAAGGTGAATGGAAAAACATTAGTTGTTTCTGAAGTAGTAAGGTAAATAGTAATCATTTAAATTAATAACCAAAACGATCATTTATGGCAATACTTTTGAGTAAGAAACGCTCCATTGACAGGAACGTTAGTAGGAGAATTGTGAAAATGTTTTTGATACAATTCGTGTTTTGCTTGTGTTTTTTCACAAGTATTGCATCCGGTGTGACACAAAATCGGGTGGTGAACTTGGACTTTGAAAATGTGGAGTTGTCAAAGGCATTGAAAAGTTTGAGTGAAGCGGCTAATTGTAAGTTTGTCTTCAATTATGATGACTTGAACAATTATAAGGTGTCCGCAAAGTTGGAAAATAAGAGCGTGGAGGAGTGTTTGGATATTTTGTTGGCGAGAGTGCCTTTCAAATATAGCCAAGAGGGTGAGTTAATTGTAATTTCCTATAAAAGTAATGACGAGAAGAAGATTTACAAGGTTCGAGGAGTGGTAAAGGATGAGACAGGAATGCCTCTCCCCGGTGTGGCGGTGATTCAGAAAGGTACGACGTTGGGAGCAGCTACCGATGTGGATGGGAGATTCGAGTTCCAATTGACCGAAAAGAATGTTACCTTGGTGTTTTCGTTTGTTGGAATGAAGACGAAAGAGCTGTTGTATGATGGTTCGGACAAGTTACTGGACGTGACAATGGAAGAAGAGGTTGAGATGTTAGGAGAAGTGGTGGCTACTGGTTACCAGACGATTTCTCGAGAACGTTCAACGGGTTCCGTGACTATTTTGAAAGCGGAAGATTTGAGGAAAGTGCAAGGTACGAGTTTGGTTTCCAAGATAGAAGGTTTGACTCCGGGATTATCTACTTATGGCGATAAGTTGGAAATGCGGGGAACATCTTCGTTTGCGGTTAGTTCTACCCCGTTGTTAGTGGTGGATGGAATCGTGATGAATCAAGGGTTGAATAGCATCAATCCTGATGACGTGGAAACGATCACTGTGTTGAAAGATGCTGCTGCAACCTCGTTGTATGGAGTACGTGCTTCCAATGGGGTAATTGTTATCACGACGAAAAAAGGCAAAAGTGATAAAGTTAATTTCGATTTGTCTGCTGGTTTTTATATTAATCCGCTCCCTAAATTGAGTTATATGGATTACGCTTCAACAAGTGATATTATTGATTTTGAGCTGGAATTCCTGCTCAACAATGATTTGTATAAACAGAATCCGGGAGATTATTTTGATGATAAGAATCAGACTACGAGTTCAAAGCCATACACACGAATTGAACGTTATTATTACGAGTTGTACAAAGGGAATATGACGCAGGTGCAAGTGGATGAAAAAATCAATGCGATGCGCAAGAATGATTATCGTAAAGAAGCTCGTAAGTTAATGTCCGAAACGGCTCTGACTCAAAATTATAATCTTTCTATTTCAAAAGGAGGGGAGAAATCGAACCTGTATTTCTCGTTACGTTATGAAGACAATGGAAAGTATTTGAAGTCGGATGTAGCCAGTCAATATAGTATTTATTTGAAGAACGAGTTGAATTTGACAGATTGGTTTACATTGACTTATGGGGCAAATACTTATATTGCCAAAATGAAAGAATCCATGTCTGGGATTTCCTATCTGGATGTAATGCCTTATGAGAAGGTGTTGACGGATGAGGGTAATCCCGTTTATCAATATGGGTATAATTTTTACCGTAGCATAGAAATCGATGAAACGGAAGGATTGGAGTTTATGGGATTCAATTTGAACGAGGAGAGGAATAATAATATGCAGAAAACCAATAGCTTGTATGTGCGTTTGTTTGCAGATGCTGATTTCAAGTTATGGAAAGGTTTAGATTTAGGGGTGAAATTTCAATATGAACGCAAAAATATAAATATCAAGCAGTTTGACGAGGCAGATTCTTATAAAATGCGAGAATTGGTTAATCGTTATACTTCTGGTTCAGTTGGCAATTTTGTGTATAATTTGCCCCAGGGAGGTCATCTCTCGGAGAATAATCAGAATGAAGAGTATTTTAATTTTCGAGCACAATTGAATTACCAGACTACGATGGGGGAGAAGCACGATTTGACCGTGTTGGCAGGTGCTGAGATTCGTCAGGATGAATGGAATGGAACGATGAGTGAGCGTTATGGTTATGATGACAAAAAATTGACTTATAAGCAGGTGGATTGGGCTACATTGGCTCAAGGGGTTGTCGGTCAGTTGTCAAGTGCTTCTTTGACATTTTCCGAAAGACTTCAAGTAACGAGCACTAAACATCGGTATGTTTCCGCTTATGCTAATGCAGGATATACTTACGATTCTAAATATAGTTTAAATGCGAGTGTGAGGGTGGAACAAGCAGACCTTTTCGGAACGGATCCTAAATATCGTTATCGTCCTTTGTGGTCTGTCGGAGCAGGTTGGTTGATGACAAGGGAATCTTTCTTGAATGACATTGCTTGGTTGGATATGTTGAAACTACGTGTAACTTATGGTATTACGGGTAACGTGGATCAATCTTCTTCTCCTTATTTGTTGGGAGCTTACATAACCTCTCCTTACACGCAAAATAGCTTGACATCTATATTGACTCCCCCGAATCCGATGTTGCGTTGGGAAAAAACGTCCACGTTGAATATCGGTACAGATTTCTCTTTGTTGGGAAGATTGAAAGGATCGTTGGAGTTTTATCGTCGATATAGTTCGGATTTGTTGGCAAACAAAACATTGGATCCTTCTTTAGGTTTTGAATCTGCACGGGTGAATAACGGGGCCATGAGAAATACGGGATTGGAGATATCGTTGTCTTATGATTGGTTGAATAACAAGGAGTGGGCATTGAACACGACTTTGACAGCAGCCAATAATAAAAACAAGATTATGAAAGTGGGGTTCACGCCGTCTAACGCTTTGGATATGTTAAGATATCCGGGAAGCAATTACTTAAAAGGAGATACCTATAATTCTATTTATGCTTATCGTTATGCAGGGTTAACCGAGAATGGTGATCCGTCTGTGTATGATGAAAATGGCGAGATAAAAGCCAACGAGCCGGTACGTAATATCAATGCTCTGGTGAATGTCGGGCAGTTAACTCCAAAATGGAACGGGGCTTTGGCCGTTAATCTGAGATGGAAAACTTGGGAATTCTTTACGAAATTCGTGTATTATACAGGACATTCGTTGAGAAATGACGTGACCCCGTTGTATAGTACTTATGGTAGCCTTCAATCTACTTCTACTTATGGTAGTATAAATGGTGCAATGCATAAGGATATGGTTAACCGTTGGACCGAGAATAATAAAGACACGGACATTCCGGCAATGAGAAGTGCGACTTCTGCGGATTCGAACCGGGAAAATTTATGGCGGTATGCGGATTCTCACGTGCTCAGTGCTTCATTTATCAAGTGTCGTAATATCGGGGTATCCTATTCTTTCCCGAAAAATTTGCTTCAGAAAATAAATCTGCAGAATGTTGTTATTCGTGCCCAGGTGGATAACCCATTTTATTGGGCAGCCAATGACGAGGGTATTGATCCTGAATCATTTAATGCAAATGAAGGTATGCGTACTCAGTTCATGATGCCTACTTATAGTGTGGGATTGAATATTAACTTTTAATGAGTGAGAATATGAGAAAATATATAGTGATAGTAAGTTTATGCCTCTCGGTTTTCCTGATGTCTTGTGACAATTACTTGGATTTGGTGCCGAAAGGAGAATCAGTGTTGAACACGACTGATGATTATCTTGGCTTGGTGGAGTCTATGACCTCAGAATTCCCAACGGATGATTTTTGGTATTTTTCCGGAGATGCTACCTGGCCTTATAAAAATGAAATTGAAAATTATAAATACCCGTTGCGTTCAATCGCTTTTTTGTGGGATGAAACAGAAGGGTTACGACAACAACATACTGTGACGAGTGAACTTTATAGTAAGTGCTACTCCCGGATTGCCAATTATAATATCGTGGTGGAAAATGTGAATGATGCAGAAGGGCCATTGGCCGATAAAAAGTTAGCCATGGCGCAGGCAAAGGCGATGCGAGCATACAACTATTTTATGCTAGTGAATACTTTTGCAAAACCTTACGTGAAGGAAACGGCTGTCACGGATAACGGGATTATTATTCATAAAAAATTTGATTTGGAGAATGAAAGTAAACAGTATTCCGTGCAGGAGGTGTATGATTTTATTATGGAGGATTTAAACGCAGCCATACCCGATTTACCAGAAAAACCGTTGAATGAGTTTCGGCCTAGTTTAGCTTTCGGTTGGGCCTTAAAGGCAAAAGTACATTTGTATAAAGGAGAATTGGATTCTGCTTTAAATGCTGGATTGGAAGTATTGAAATCAACTTATCATAAGTTGTGGGATATGAGACCAATGTATTATGATGTTGTAGCGGAATTACCTTTTATGGATTTTATGTCAACGGGTTGGGATTCATATGCAATTCATCCGAAGGCAGACCCCGAGAATCTGTTATATCAATTCTGCAATAATGATAATGGGGAGCCTTTCCCGTTCTGGATTCGTAAGGAAACATTGGATTTGTTTGATAAACAGAACGATTTGCGTTACAAAACTTGTATTAGTTATAGTACACCTAATAGACCGACGGGAGAAAGTGGGGCTAGAATGTTCGGGTCTATCCAGGTAAAATGGAATTGTGGAGGAATGCGTCTTTCGGAGGTGTATTTGATCGTTGCCGAGTGTTACGCTAGATTGAATGATCCGGTAAATGCAATGAAATATTTGAACGAGATGTACAAATATCGGGTAAAGAATGGAACTCCTGAATTGACGGCAGCTGATGCGGACGAGGCTTTGAAGCAAGTGCGTAATGAACGGAAACGGGAGTTGATGTTTACTTATAACGGGTTCTTTGATATGCGTCGGTTCAGCGTGCAGTTGAATGAAACGTTTACTCGTACATATATCAATGAGGCAGGTGAAACGAAAGAGCTTACTTTGAAGCCGGGTTCTCCATTGTATGTATGGCCTTTCCCACAAAATGCAATGGAAACAAGTAACTTGATCCAGAATACAAAATAAAGATGCAAATGACACGTAAGATATGTTGTGTGTTTCTGACACTATCGGTCCTGATTTTTATCGGGGCCGGGTGTCGGGATTCGAAAATGGTAACTGATGCGAAGGTTGTTTTTAGTAACACGTTGAAGGGGAATTTCTTTTTCCAACCGGAAAGTAAAACTGCCTATGATAAGGTGGCGGCAGATTCAACCGGGAAATATCAGTTTGTAGCAGAAATTCAAGAACCGACTTTTTTCCGTTACGTGGGGGTAAAGCAAGGGTTTTATTCCGTATACTTGACACCGGGAGCTAATGTGGAGATCGTTGAAAGTGAAAACGGAGTTGAGTTTAAAGGAGATTGGGCTGCAGAAAATACTTTTCTGGCTGAAAATCGATATATCGGGATCTCGAAAGAGGGGATTGAAAGTTATTCTACCGAATGGTTGGAAATAAACTCAGAGGAGATTAAACGATTGATTGCAAAGTTGGAGGCGTCAGGGCTTGATAATGAGTTTATTCACCTTCAAGGTTTGAAATATAAATATGATTTTTATAATCAATTACTTTTCGGGCCGGCAAATGCTATGATGTTTGCACATATGAATATTGAGTTGCCGGAACATTATTATGATTTCGCCCAAAGTATGACTTTTACGGATTCGGCTATCGTGCAGATACCTAAATGGTTTACGGTTATGCTTGGTGTTTTCGAGCGTGGAGAAAAAGAGGGGTGGATTGAAGTATCCCCGGAGCATTACATGGAAATTTATGCGAAGAAAATTGAGGATGAGAAAGTTCGTTCGCTATTTTTGGTTAAATTGTTGGATCATGTCTTGCAGAAGGGGTATTCAGATGATTTTCCGGTTTATATTGAGAGTGTCCGGCCGTTTATTACACATGCAACAGCATTAGAGGAATTACCTTCTCTTGAGGCTCGTTATAGAGCATCCCGTGAGGCTCATAAAACGATATTGAGGGGCGAGATGGCTCCAGAATTCAAGGCTGTCGATATAAATGGCAAAGAGTATTCGTCTGCTGATTTTAAAGGGAAAATTCAAGTGTTGGATTTTTGGTTCACGGGATGTATTCCGTGTCGTGCTGAGATGCCTTATATGGAAAAATTGGCCGATGATATGCAAGGAGAGAATATCGTGTTTATTGCGATGTCTGTGGATACAGGGGATGAGTTGATGGCTTTGTGGAGGGAGATGGTTAAAGATAAGAGAGGTGCGGAATTACAGTTGAACTTGCCGGGAGGTTTTAAATCGGATTTAGTGAAAAAATACTTGATTCATGGAGTTCCTCGTATCGTAATCGTGGATAAAGAGGGGAAGATTGTTGATGCAAATGCGAAACGTCCTTCGGATCCTAAATTGCGAATGCTATTGGAGCGATTGATTTAAAAATTTTAGATTATATGATCCGTTTTTTGTTCGTTTTCAGTGATTTATGGGGCTTTTATTTTGATTGGAAATAGGCAGAATTCCGGGATCGTATAATTTAAAATCTTATGGATTATCCGTTTAGGCTGAATTTCACCCGGTTGACTAGAGAGCGACCGAGTGTGAGCTCATCGGTATATTCCAAGTCGTTGCCGATGGCGATACCTTTAGCGAGGGTGCTGACCGTGATTTCATCCCGACGGGGGAGTTTTTTGAAGATATAATATCCTGTGGTGTCTCCTTCAATGGTGGCCCGCAAAGCGAAAATGACCTCTTTCACGGAAGGATTGGCTACTCGTTCCAGTAGAGAATTAATGTGAAGATCGGAGGGGCCAATGCCGTCCATGGGGGAGATGATTCCCCCTAAAACATGATAAAGCCCGTGGTATTGTCCGGTGGCTTCGAGAGACATGATATCCTTGATGTTTTCCACGACACATATAGTCTGGGTATCTCGTTTGGGATCGGAACAGATCTCACAGATGTCACTGTCTGAAATGTTGTGGCAGTGTTGACATTCTTTGATGGATTCTTTTAAGGCGATAATGCTGTCCGTAAATTGCTTTACTTCTTCAGGGCTTTGGCGAAGCATATGTAACACATAACGTAAAGCTGTTTTGCGTCCGATTCCCGGAAGGGAAGCGAATTGTTCTACCGCTTTTTCCAATAGTTTGGAAGATAAAGATTGCATGTTTTATTCCTCTTTGAATTTTAAATCTCGAATCATCATTTGAATGTCGCTTTTTCCCATGAATTCGTTTTCCTGAAGGGTGTAGCAAATATCGAAATATTCACCTTTACTGATACGGGAAAATGCCTCTCCCATGCCGAAAGCTATACCGCTCCGGTCGTTGCAGACTCTCGTGTCATCCACGACAACCAGTTTTAGGTGTTCGTTGTTGCGTCCAACTTGTTTTGAGCCGATGAAATTCGTCACGTTTTCAGTCATGAACACGGGAATCGTGTTGTTGGGACCGAATGGAGCGAACTTCTGGATCATGGCGTAAAGGTCCGGGGTGATGTCGTTTAGTTTGATTTGGGCATCAATGTTGATTTGGGGTGTCAACATCTCTTCCGTGATCGTTTCACTCACGATTTTTTGGAATTTGGCCTTGAAAGGTTTGATGTTTTCAAGCCTTAATGTCAGTCCTGCTGCGTATTTGTGTCCCCCGTAATTTTCCAAAAATTCGCTACATTGCGAAATGGCGTAATACAGGTCGAATCCTTCCACGGAACGAGCCGATCCGGTTGCCAAACCGTTGGATTCTGTCAGGATCACGGTCGGTCGGTAATAATATTCCGTCAGACGTGAGGCGACAATTCCGATGACACCTTTGTGCCAGTTCGGGTTGTAAAGGACGGTTGCTTTTTGGGATTGATCGTAATGGGACTGGTTGATGTATTCAAGGGCTTCTTCGGTGATGTCGTGATCCAGTTTCTTGCGTTGGTCGTTGAAGTTGTTGATGCTGGCAGCGACTTCCGTGGCTCTGGTCTCATCGTCGGCGATCAGGAGTTCCACTGATTTGTTCCCCGATTCAACTCGTCCTGCTGCGTTAATCTTGGGGCCTATGCGGAAAACAATGTCGTTTATCGTCAAGTCCTTTCCGATTCCGGAGAAGCTTAGTATTGTTTTTAGTCCCAGACTGGGTTTTCTATTTAATTGTAATAACCCGAAATGAGCGAGGATGCGATTCTCTCCCGTGATCGGAACAATGTCACTAGCAATACTGACGCAAACTAGGTCCAACAATTTGTACAAATCGGTCATCGGTAAGTTGTGTTTCATGCTATATGCTTGTGCCAGTTTGAAGCTGACTCCACAACCGCTTAACCACCGGTAAGGATAGTGACAATCTTTCCGTTGCGGATCCAGAACGGCAACGGCATCCGGAAGTTCGTCTCCCGGGGTGTGATGGTCGCAGATGATGACATCCACTCCCTTGGATTTGGCATAACGGACTTTCTCCACGGCTTTCACGCCACAATCGGTTACGATCATGAGTGAAATTCCGTTACGAGCCGCATAGTCGATGGCTAAGATGGAAACTCCGTAACCTTCCGTGTATCTATCTGGAATATAATACTCCGGATTCTCACATTTATTTTTCAAGTACTTGTAGAGTAAAGCAACGGCCGTGGTCCCGTCCACGTCGTAATCGCCGTAGATCATGACTTTTTCTTCGGTACTGATTGCTTTTTCCAACCGGAGAACAGCTTTATCCATATCCTTCATCAAAAACGGGTCATGGAGCATGTTGAGGGTTGGATTGAAGAAAGCATGGGCCTCTTCTGCAGTGTCCACACCGCGTTGCAAAAGCAAGTTCGCGATAACATGACTGCAGTTAAGTTCTTTGGATAGTTTGTCAATTTTCTCCCACTCGGGTGGGGTGTTGATGACCCATCTTTTTTTCATTATCTCTTTCTCCTATTCTGCTACAAAGAAGCAGAAATTCCTTGGGATTTCAAAAGATTCCTGATTATATTTTTTAACAGGTTTGTTCTAAATAAGGTTATGCGATTGTGTTTCAGTTCTATAAAAATGTGATTGGATGTTTGATGATAAATTTTTAACAAAAAGCGGGAGAAATGTAAATAACGAGGGAGAGTATCCCTTTTGCTTTCTTCTTTGCACTTTATTTATTATCTTTGCACATTAATTTTTGAATAAAATTTAGAGCGGGTGTGTACCCGGTAATAAATGGATTTTATATAACCTTTTAAAGCATATAAAAATGAGTCTTGCAGAATTAAGCGAACAGGAAATTATTCGCCGGAACTCTTTAAACGAGTTGAAAAATTTGGGAATAAATGCCTATCCGGCACCGGAATTTAAAGTAACTCACCTTTCTAAAGAGATCTTGAATAAATTTGAGAAATCACCGGAGGAATTGCAAGAGGTTGTGATTGCCGGGCGAATGATGAGCAGACGGATTATGGGTAAGGCTTCATTTTTTGAATTACAGGATGCCGAAGGTAGGATTCAAGTCTACGTGAGTCGGGATGATGTGAGTCGGGATGAAGCTTGCACGATGTATAATACTGTTTTCAAGAAGTTGATGGATATTGGTGACATCGTGGGAGTGAAAGGATTTGTGTTCCGCACGAATATGGGAGAGATTTCTGTTCATGCGAAAGAGCTGGTGATGTTGTCCAAGTCCTTGCGTCCGCTACCGATTGTGAAAGAAAAGGATGGTAAGGTGTTTGACGCTTTTACTGATCCGGAATTAAGATATCGTCAGCGTTATTTGGATTTAATCGTGAATCCGCAGGTGAAGGATGTGTTTATCAAGCGTACGAAGATGATCAATGCCATCCGTCAGTTCTACACGGAAATGGGATGTTTGGAGGTGGAGACTCCGGTGTTGCAGGCTATACCGGGAGGAGCTTCGGCCCGTCCGTTTATCACGCATCACAATGCGTTGGATATACCGTTCTATTTGCGTATCGCGAACGAGTTGTACTTGAAACGTCTGATCGTGGGTGGTTTTAACGGGGTGTTCGAGTTTTCCCGTAATTTCCGTAACGAGGGTATGGACCGGACGCATAACCCGGAATTTACTTGTATGGAGGTGTACGTGCCGTACAAGGATTATTTGTGGATGATGGATAGCACGGAGAGAATGATTGAGGCGGCCGCTATGGCTGTGAACGGGACAACTAAAGCTCCTTTTGGGGAGAACGAGGTGGATTTCAAGCGTCCGTTCAAGCGCGTGAAGATGTCCGAGGCGATTAAAGAATATACCGGGTTTGACATCACGGGTAAGAGTGAGGAGGAGATCCGGGCATTCTGCCTGTCTATCGGTCTGAACGTGGACGAGACCATGGGTAAGGGTAAGTTGATTGACGAGATTTTTGGAGAGAAATGTGAAAGTCATTATATACAGCCGACTTTTATTTACGACTATCCGGTGGAGATGTCTCCGCTGACTAAGATGCATCGTTCAGATCCCGGATTAACGGAGCGTTTTGAGTTGTTCGTGAATGGTAAGGAGGTGGCTAACGCTTATTCCGAGTTGAATGACCCGATTGATCAGTTGAATCGTTTTAAGGATCAGTTGGCACTTCAGGAAAGAGGGGATGATGAAGCCATGTTTATTGATTACGACTTTGTGCGTGCCTTGGAATACGGTATGCCTCCGACCTCGGGAATGGGTATCGGGATAGACAGGCTTTGTATGTTCCTGACCAATAGTCCATCTATACAGGATGTGTTGTTGTTTCCGCAGATGAAACCGGAGAAAGTGGCTACTGTGGATGCTGACGAGAAATTTATTGAGCTGGGAATCCCGGCTGATTGGGTTGCAGTGGTTCGTAAAGCCGGTTACCAGACCGTGGAAGCCTTGAGGGCGGTAGAGAACCCGAACAAGTTGCATCAGGAATTGAGTGGTTTAAATAAAAAAATGAAATTAGGCTTGAAAACCTTATCTCCGGACGAGGTGAAAAGCTGGTTTAACTAAATAAACGTTGCAGGTTACAGGTTGACAGGTTACAAGTTCGTGTGGAACAAAACCTGTAACTTGTAACCTGTGAACTTGTAACTTATTGGTATCATGGAAATAATAGAAAAACCAAGGATTGGTGTGGTTGGCGGTGGTAGTTGGGCTACCGCTATCGCTAAAATGCTGACAGAAAATAACGGGCATATTAATTGGTTCATGAGAAACATAGAATCGATAAAGGCCTTTAAAGTATTAAAACATAATCCGCGGTATTTGTGTGGTGTCGATTTTGATATAGACAAAATCTCGTTCTCGGATGATCTGGATTGGGTGATCATGAATTCTGATGTGATCGTGTTCGCCATCCCGAGTGCTTTCCTGCAAAACGTGGTAACTCCAAGATTGCAAGTGTCGTTGAAAGATAAGATTATCGTTTCGGCTATCAAGGGGATGATTCCAGATGAGAATCTACTTATCGGGGAGTTCTTCCACCAGAAATACGAGGTACCTCTAGGACAGATTGTAATTATTTCTGGACCTTGCCACGCGGAGGAAATAGCCTTGGAACGTTTGTCTTATCTGACATTCTCCAGTGAGAATCTGCGGGTTGCACGGACGGTGGCTCAATTATTCGAGTGTTTCTACGTAAAAACTACGATTTCCGATGATATATACGGGGCAGAGTATGCTGCGGTGCTGAAAAACGTTTTTGCAATCGCATCGGGAATCTGTCACGGATTGCGATATGGCGATAATTTTCAAGCCGTGTTGGTTGCTAATGCCATTCAGGAAATGGAACGCTTTGTGAATGCCGTGCATCCGATTCAACGGGATATTAAGTTTTCTGCATATTTGGGAGATTTGTTGGTAACTGCCTATTCCCAGTTCAGTCGGAACCGGACATTCGGTACAATGATAGGGAAAGGATATTCCGTGAAGTCTGCGCAAATGGAGATGTTGATGGTTGCCGAAGGGTACTTTGGCGTGAAAGGAATTCATGAAATCAATCAGCAATATAAAGTTCATATGCCCATCACGGAGGCTGTTTATAACATCCTCTACGAGCGAATCAGTCCGACAATGGAAATCAGATTGTTAACCGACGAGTTGAGATAATTTCAATTAAAAAGTATGTCAAATTATAGTACGAGGGTTTGGGGATGTGTGAAAAAGGCCTTACCCGTGGCGATAAAGACGTCTGTATGGTTTTTGAAAATCATGTTGCCGGTATCTTTGTTCGTGACCTTGCTGTCATACTTTAATATTCTGCCTTATATTTCTTCATTCGCATCCCCTTTGTTTACCTTGATCGGTTTGCCGGGAGATGCAGCCTTAGTGTTTGTTACCAGTATATTTACGAACATATATACCGTGATCGCCTTGCTTTCCACGCTTGATTTTTCCGTGCGGGAAAGTTTGATCATGGCGACGATGTGTTTGATTTCCCATAACTTTGTCGTGGAAACTATCGTGTTACAGAAGACCGGTTCGTCTGCAGTGTGGATGGTGATCTTGCGAGTCTTGGGAAGTTTCGTTGCGGCAATTGGTTTGAATTGGTTGCTGCCGGAAATGAACGGGAAGATGATGGCAGAAACGGTGGTCTCTCTCGGTTTCTGGGAGACAATGTTACATTGGCTGGAGAGCAGTGTGATGCTGGGGCTGAAAATTGTGCTGGTGATTTCGGGATTGATGATATTGCAACGGTTGTTGGAAGAGTTCGGCATTTTGAAAATATTGTCTGCCATGTTATCCCCGTTGATGCGCTTGTTCGGGCTGAACCCGGATGTGGCTTTCTTGTGGTTGGTGGGAAACACGGTCGGATTGGCTTACGGTTCTGCGATCATGATGGATTATGCCAAGATGGGAAAACTGGGGCATCAGGAGGCTGACTTGCTGAATCATCACCTGGCGATTTCTCATTCACAATTGGAAGACCCGTTGTTGTTTGCTGTGATGGGATTACCTGCGGGGTGGCTGATATTTCCTCGTGTTGTGTTGGCTATGGTCGTAGTGTGGATTCGTCGGGGCATTTATTTATTGCAGGTGCGTGTACACCTACCGGTAAAAGTTGAAAATATTAGTTTATAAAGATATGAAATACACTATTGAAGAGGTTTTGAACGAAAAGCAGGCAAAAGAATTTTTGCTGCTACCTGTATCCCTTTACAAGAATGACGAGAATTGGGTACGGCCTTTAGATAATGACATCACAAAGGTTTTTGATCCGGCAAAGAATCCGTTTTTCAAGCATGGCGAGTGTAGCCGTTGGTTGTTACGGGACGAAAAAGGCTGCTGTGTTGGACGTGTGGCTTCTTTCATTGACAAAAGTTCCTGTCATTTGGATTCGTATTCGGTAGGGGGAATGGGTTTCTTCGAGTGTATTAATGATCAGGAGGCCGCTTTCATGCTGTTCGACCGTTGTCGGGTATGGCTGGAGGAACGGGGAATGGAGTCCATGGAGGGGCCGGTGAATTTTGGGGAGCGTAATGAGTGGTGGGGATTGCTAGTAGACGGTTTCAAACCGCCCGTATTCCAAATGCCCTACACACACAAGTATTATGTTCCGTTTTTTGAGAACTACGGGTTCCGTGATTATTTCAAACAATATATCTACCGAACTCGCTTGGTGGAGGAAAGCCTTTCCAAGGTTGTGGTCTGGAAGTCTGAACGGTTGTTGAAGAATGAAGATTACCGGATTATTTCCTATCGTGAAATGACTCCCCGGCAGGCAAAAGATTCCTTCCTGACCATTTATAATAAGGCATGGAATCTGAACGTGCATGGCGTCGGGGGGATGGATAAGGAACAGGTGGAGGTGTTATTCAAGACCCTGAAACCCGTGCTTGATCCTGATTTATTATATTTTGCTTACTATAAAGGGGAACCTATCGGTTTCTTTATCATGATTCCGGAATTGAATTATATCGTGAAGCACGTGAATGGTAAGATTAGCGGGTTGGGTATTTTGAAATTCCTGTACTATCGCCATATCAAGCGGGGACGTGTGGCCTTGGGATTAATTTTTGGTGTTGCATCCGAATTCCAAGGACGTGGGGTGGAGGCTGCTATGATTTATGCTTTCTGTAAAAATATTATTCAGGACAAGAAGACTTATGATTGGCTGGATATGAGTTGGGTGGGAGATTTTAATCCGCAGATGATGCATTTGATGGATTACATCGGGGCAAAACAATCCCAGACTTATATCACTTATCGTAAGTTATTCCGGGATGATATTGAATTCTGTCGTTCTATCGATAAAAAAGTGAAAGACTCAGAGAGTGCAGGGTGATAAAATAGCGAGTTATTCAATTTAAAATCTAAATTTTAAAGTCTAAAATAAGTATGTCTTGGTTAAGTGAGCTGTTTTTTGGACAGGGGGTTGCTCATTCGGTGTTAATGTTTGCAATCGTTATCGCTTTGGGGATCGTGCTCGGGAAAGTGAAAGTTTGGGGAGTTTCGTTAGGAATAACCTGGATTCTTTTTGTCGGGATTATTTGTAGTCATTTCGGGATGCGGGTAGATGGTCACACGTTGCATTTCATGAAAGAATTCGGCTTGATCCTGTTCGTGTATTCCGTGGGATTACAGGTTGGTCCCGGTTTTTTCTCCTCTTTTAGGAAGGGTGGCTTAACTTTGAACATGCTGGCTACGGGAATCGTATTGTTGGGGGTGGTTACCACGTATGTTATCCATGTCGTGACCGGGTTGCCGATTACAACGATGGTCGGTATTCTTTCCGGGGCCGTGACTAATACGCCGGGATTAGGTGCCGCTCAACAAGCCTATTCGGATATGACGGGGGTAAATGACCCCACGATTGCTTTGGGGTATGCGGTGGCTTATCCGTTGGGGGTGATCGGAATTATCGGGTCGATCTTGTTGATGCGGGTGATCTTTCGGGTGAAGTTCGAGAAGGAGAACGAAGATTTGGAAAGGCAGGACGGGGATCGGGCCAACGGTGCTCAACAGTTTTCCGTGCGAGTAACGAATCCGGCTTTGTTTGGTAAGGATTTGATGGAAATTACTCGTTTGATAAACCGGAAGTTCGTGTTTTCGCGGGTTTGCCATGAGGATGACCGGATTGAAATCGGTTCTTCCGAGACTTGCTTGCGTGAGGGGGATAAATTACTTGTCGTGGCAGCCTTACAAGATATTGATGCGATCACGGCTTTTCTCGGGGAACGGGTTGAAGTTGCTTGGGAACAGTTGGATAAGCAACTGGTGTCTCGTCGAATTGCGATCACTAAAGGAGAGGTGAATGGGAAAATGTTAGGAGAGATGCGGTTGCGGAATTGTTTTGGGGTCAACGTGACCCGGGTGAATCGTGCTGGGGTGGATTTGGTGGCTAAACCGAATTTGCAGTTACAGATCGGGGATCGCTTGACGATTGTCGGTCCGGAAGCAGCCGTTACGAACGTGGCAAAGGTGTTGGGTAACTCTTTACGTCGTCTGCGAGAACCGAATCTGGTACCGATATTTTTAGGTATATTTTTGGGAATTTTGTTGGGGAGCATCCCGTTTACATTTCCTGGTATTCCCCAACCGGTAAAGTTGGGACTAGCGGGAGGACCATTGATTATTTCTATCTTGATCAGTCGTTTCGGTCCCCAATACGGTTTGGTGACTTACACGACGATGAGCGCCAATCTGATGTTGCGGGAAGTGGGGATTGCCCTGTTCCTTGCGAGTGTCGGGTTGGGTGCGGGAGATGGGTTTGTGGAGACCATCATTGATGGAGGTGGTTATGCCTGGATTGGTTACGGTTTTATTATTACCGTGGTTCCTTTGATTATTATCGGGATTATTGCCCGCACTATATATAAAGTGAATTATTTTACGTTGATGGGATTAATGGCCGGAAGTATGACCGATCCGCCAGCATTGGCTTATTCCAATGGTATCGTGGGAAATGATGCTCCTGCCGTGAGTTACGCCACGGTGTACCCGCTCACGATGTTCTTGCGGGTACTGACGGCACAGATGTTGGTTTTATTTTTTGTTTAGCGGTGATGCTCGTGTAAGATTTATTTCAAATGAGCCCGAATCCGGCTTAATGACTGAGGCGTAATGTTTAGGTATGAGGCGATTTCTTTTAACGAAACTCGTTGTAAGAGTTGCGGGAATTCTTTTATTAGCATTTGATACTGGAGACCTTTATCGGCCCAGTAGTACTCGATAAAATAATGCTCGTACTCCTGCATGGTCTTTTCCATTAGTTTGCGTCCCCAGTTTGCCAATTCCAGGGAATGAAGGAAAAGGTATTCTAAGTGAAAACGGGAGATTTTCACGAGCGTGGAAGATTCGAGGGTTTCTAGCGTGAATTTAGCTGTCGGTGTTTGTGACAGGCTTGGCATGGTGGCGGCCATATCTCCCTCGAATGCAAACAATAGGGTAAACTCCTTACCCTCCCGTTCGATAAATCCACGGACAGAACCTTTTTCCACGAAATAAATATAGTCATTGCGTTGCCCTTCCTGCACGATGGGTTCTTTTTTGTTGAAAGAGATGGTTATAGCATCTTTAAGGAGAAGGAGGATACTATCCGAGGATAGTTTGTATTGTTGTTGGAGTATATTTGAAAATGTCATGTCATGATGTTTTGAAAGGTTATAGGACGATCCCGCCACCGATTACCCGGTCTTCCCGATAAAAGACAGCCGGTTGTCCGGGGGCAATAGCCCATGCGGGAGAGGAGAGTTGTACGTGTAATGTCCGGTCGGGTTGGAAAGATAGTTGTACGAATCCTTCCGGGTTCAGTCCGATACCCCGTACTTTAACTTCTATGTCTTGTGAATGAATCTCTTCGGGATTAATTAAATGAATCTGACCAAGAGAAAAGGTCCTTCGGTGTAGGCTTGCCTTATCTCCCACGACGATTTGGTTCGTGGACGGGGATAGGCGTGAAACATATTGTGGGAATTGTTCCTTGGGTGGGATTCCTCTCTTTTGTCCCACGGTGTAATTCACGATTCCGGTATGTTCTCCCACGTGATTTCCGGATTCATCCACGATCTGGCCGGGTGTGAAACAAGAGTCTGTCCCCGGCTGGCGGGCGATGAAATCCCGGTAGTCTCCTTTCTCAAGAAAACAGATACTCATGCTTTCCTGTTTTTCAGCCAAGTGGATAAAACCGTGTTCTTTGGCCATTTCCTTTACCTGTGTTTTTGTGTAATCTCCTAATGGGGTGATGGCCCGGCATAGAATTTCTTCCGGTACGCCCCATAAGAAGTACGATTGGTCTTTATTCGGGTCAACTCCTTTATGGACGTAATAATGGTTCGCAAAAGGGTGAATCCGAATATAGTGTCCCGTGGCGACATGGTGTACTTTTAGTTCGTTTGCCAAGTCTCGAAGTAGATTCCATTTGATAAAGCTGTTACACGTGGCGCACGGGTTGGGGGTAATTCCTGAAAGGTAGCCTTGGATGAAGGGTTGGACCACTTGTTCTTGGAAGGGTTGCCTGCCATTTAACTGGTAGAGTTTGATGCCCGTTTGTTTACACAATTCCTCGACTTCCGGTTCTTGCGAGGAGCCGGCCCGTGATTCCCATAATTGCAGGTGGACACCAATAACTTCAAAACCCTGTTGTTGTAACAGGAGTGCCGTAACGAAACTATCCACGCCTCCGCTGAGACCAACTACAACTTTTTCCATGTTCCTTTTTATTGAAGTCGGGGGACAAAAATACGGTTTAATTTTAGAATTGTCATGAGGTTTTGTATTTTGTTGGATGAATTTGTTGCTTGAACCCCTGATACTTGTGGGAGAACAAACATTTTTGAGGTAATATTTTTTACATGTACTCCCAAGAGAGACTTGTTTTTCTCGTTTAAATTACCTTAATTTGCAGCACGAAATACGGGAGTGGCTCAGTTGGTAGAGCATCGGTCTCCAAAACCGAGGGTCGGGAGTTCGAACCTCTCCTCCCGTGCTGAAAGAGGTTGTTACGACAACCTCTTTTTCGTGTGTTATGCCTTGAGATAATGCCTGTCGCTTGTTGATCATGACTTTTATCGTAGTTGCAAGCCTGTCTCGCCTGTATCTTGGCAGGAAGTTTAGGTTTGATTGACTATAACTTGTCGGCTGAGGATCGATGACTTATCGGTAACTTATCGATGACTTATCGTTAAGTTAGTAGTGAAGGTACGGCGGGAGACGGGAGAGAATGTGCTGAAATATAGTGAAATAAGTGATGGAACATGATGGGAAACTGCGAACTTTACTTGTATTGTATTGAACATTAATTAAGAATCGTGTTAATGAATGTTGCGAATCGTGTCCATGCGCAACTCGATTTTGCCGTTTCCCCGGATATGTATACTTTTGTCATCACTAAAAAATAGAGGAACTATGACGAAGTTGGTAATTTTTGATCTGGATGGGACATTGTTGAATTCTTTACAGGATTTGGCGACGAGTACGAATTATGCTTTACGGCGACATGGGTACCCGACACATGAATTGCCTGCTTTTCGCTATTTCGTGGGGAACGGGATAAACAAGTTGTTGGAGCGGGCGTTGCCGGAGGCAGAACGCTCGCACGAGAATATGTTGAAGATCCGGAAAGATTTCATGGCTTATTATGCCGAGCATAAGGCTGACTTTACGGCTCCTTATGATGGGATTTGTGAGTTACTGAAGACGCTGAAACGTCGTCATTTATTGTTAGCCGTGGCTTCCAATAAATATCATGCGGCAACAAAAGAGTTAATTCCGGAATATTTCGGTGAGGGACTTTTTGATTTTGTTTATGGACAACGGGAGGGGATTCCCGTGAAACCTGATCCCACGATTGTCTTCGATATTATGAAAGAGGCAGGAGTCACGAAAGAGGAGGTCCTTTACGTGGGAGATTCCGGCGTGGATATGCAAACGGCAGTAAATAGCGGTGTAACTTCGATCGGGGTGACATGGGGATTCCGTGATCGGGAAGAACTATTGGCAAACGGGGCTCAATACATTGCCGACGCACCTTGCGAGATTATGAGGTGGGTTCGTTAGTAATCGTGATATTACTCAAATTCAACCCAGATAAAGGAGTAATTTAACCCAAATAATCTCACTCCCACGGAGAGCATTCGAGGCTTATTCAGAGCTTAGTCATCCCGTAATGTGTGAGTCTCGAATAAGCGTCGAATGATCTTCGAATAAGTGAGATTATTTCCCTAGGATTGCCGTGGAATTTCCCTTAGTTTTATTAGAAGTTATTTCCAGTGATTATATCGAACTTACGTTATTAGTTACCCAAGTTTATGAAATTTAATGTATTCTTGGGTAAATGGTTGTATGGATATAGAATTAAGGCTGCTCTTTATAATACTGGATTCATGTTGTTTGAAAATATAATGTAAACCAGTTTATTTGTGTGTGTTAAAATTGTAGAGCTACGAATTGAGAATAAAAAATGAAGTAGATGTTGTGGGAATGAAAAAAGTATTTATATATTTTTAGTAATGAAAATAATGGGTAGGAGAGCTTATCTTGAATATATTTCGTGAGTTTGTTGAGATCTTAGTTCAAAAATCGCTAAATTATTGCATACAAGATCAACAAATAGTTCACGCAGAGTAGCTCGAGAGTGATGTGGGGTTTGTCTTTGTTTTTTCTTTCTCTATTGTTGTTATGGGTTAAAATTCTGCATTGTAATTCCTAGCAATAAAGTATTCCCGCAATTTGCGGATGGCTCCGTATTTGAGAGTACGTACTGTGTTGACGGAAACGGCGAGAATTTCCGCTATCTCTTTCACGTTATTTCCGGCAAGGGTGAGGTGAATGATACGTTCGCTTTGAGGAGGAAGCTGCCGGATGGCGTGGATTAATATTTGATTGGCTTCTTCCTCAATGATTTTATCCAGAATGTCGGTATCATCTTGTTCACTCGGGTATATTTGCTTGTAACGGTCGTTTTCCCTTTTTATACTTCGGATGTAATTGAGGGATTCGTTTCTTGTCATGATAAACAAGAAATTTTCCACGGATTCGAGGGTTTTGTATTGTTTCCGATTCTCCCAAAATTTGACAATCACATCCTGTGCGATGTCTTGAGCGATGTCGGAAGAGCCGACAAATTTTAAGGCGATCGTGCAGATTGTTGTGTAGTGTCTTTGTATAAATTGTTCTAATTCAATAGGGTTGTTCATCGGTTGGTGTGTATTGAATGTCAATTCTTACAAGTCCGGGAAATTATTGCAAGTATAGTTATTTTTTTCCATTCCAAATAAATTTTGAAAAAAAATCGTGTTTCCATTCATACAAATCGGATACCCTTGGTGTCTTTAAGAAAATAACGAGAAGAATGGATTATAACCAGGAAAAAATAATAGCAGAAATCATTTTAAAAATCCGATTCGGGACAGCGACGGAGGATGAGAAGCGACGGGTGGAAAATTGGATCGCTGAAAAAGAGGAACATCGTCTCCTATACGAGAAGATTGTTTCAGGGAAAAGTATCGCCGAATATTGGGGAAAAGAGGGGGACGTGAAAGCGGTTACTGATATGAAGGCGGTGTCGGCCCAGATACGGGAACGGATTCAAAAGAGGGAAACAAGAAAACGGCGTGTGCTTCGGAAATGGTATGCAGTAGCCGGGGCAGCCTGTCTGATCGGCATCATTTTAGGTGGTTTCTTTTTGAACTACGGGGATCGGGAGCCTGTTGCTTTGGTGGAGAATAATCCGGAACAGGCTGTAAATGAAAAAGTGATGCTGGTACTTTCGGACGGGCAGACGATAGGACTTGCTCACCAGGGTATCGACAGTATATACATCGGGCAGGCAACAATTATAAAGAAGGGAAATCAGTTGGCCTACCAGAAGAAACAGGACACCTTGGAGGCACGTGTCGAGGAAGAGCGGAACCGGATTATCACGACTGTCGGGGGGGATTACTTCTTTATCCTGAGCGATGGAACTAAAGTGTGGTTGAATGCCGAGTCCGAGTTGGATTTTCCGGTAGATTTTATTGGGAAGGAGCGGGTGGTAAGACTGAAGGGAGAAGCGTATTTCGAGGTAGAGCCGGATGCGGCACATCCTTTTGTCGTGGAGACGAAAGACGTGCGGACTCGGGTATTAGGTACTTCCTTTAATATAAAGGCATACGATAATGAAGAACGTGTATTTACCACCCTGTTGACCGGAAAAGTGAAGGTATCAGCTGTCGGTGAAGAGAATGAATCAGTGGAGTTGACTCCTGGGATGCAGAGCGACTGGCAGAAAGAAGGAAAAAAAATGGGCGTGAAGAAGGTGAATGCTGAGAATTTTACCGCTTGGCGGCAAGGATCTTTTATGTTTGATAATGAAAATATCATGGTGGTAACCCGTGTATTGGAAAGATGGTATGGATTGAAATTTATTTATAAAGAGAATGCTCTCGAGCATACTTTTAGTGGTTGTTTGAGTAAGGACGAGCCTTTGGAGTCAATATTGGAAACATTGACATACACGGGTGGACCTCGATTTAAAATAGAGAAAGATGTAGTGTATATTATTGAGAAAAAGTAGGAAGACAAAAATGGAGAAGTTTCGCGGACCTCTCCATTTACAAAAACCTTGTTAGAATACAAGGATAGTGTTTCATTTTAAGTTTACAAATCTATGAAAAAAGAACTGAACAAAAAGTTTTTTTCGAACTTTCGTGTTTGGTGGAGGTATTGTTTAACATTGTTTTACATGTTACAAGCAATTATTCCGCTCACGACAAGTTCAGCTTTCGGGCAAGAAAGGACTACAAAAGTAATTTCCTTGAAATTGGAGAACGCAACCGTGCTGCAGGCATTGGAGGAGATTAATCGACTGAGCCAAAACAACGTTATCTTTAAGCGGGAGGAAGTAACTCGGGAACCCAAAAGGATTACTGTTGATTTGAAGGATGTGACTGTCTTGCAAGCTGTGCAGGAGTGCATTAAGGGAACTCGCCTGACTTGTACGGAACGGTATGGCAGAGTCGCGGTGGGACCGGATACAGAAGTGAAATCTGTTCGTATTTCCGGTACGGTGAAAGACCAAAAAGGGGCGATATTGCCCGGTGTAACCGTTATTGTCAAGGGCTTAGCGATGGGGACAAGCACGGATAATAATGGACATTATTCTTTGAATTTGCCCCGGGTGGATAATTTATCACTTCTCTTTTCATTTATCGGAATGGAAACCGAGGAAGTAAAATATGCGGGCAAGGATACGATCAACGTGGTGATGAAAGAGGTCGTGTCGGAGTTGGAGGAAGTGGTCGTAAACACGGGATATCAACGAATCGATGCACGTAAAAATGCTAGTGCGATCACTTCTATCCGGGCAGAGGATATTATTACTCCCGGTCTGCAAACGATCGATCAGATGTTGGAAGGGCACGTGCCGGGAATGATCTTTATGCAAAATTCGGGACAGATTGGGGCTGCTCCGCGTTTACGTATCCGGGGTACATCTACTATTCTAGGATCACAAGAACCGCTTTGGGTGATCGACGGTGTGATCCAGGAAGACCCGGTGAACGTGGATCCGGAGAATCTGAATGATTTGGATTTCGTGAATTTGTTGGGTAACGCTATTTCCGGTTTGAACCCGGAGGATATCGAACAGATCGACGTGTTGAAGGATGCGGCGGCTACGGCTATTTACGGGAAAAAAGCCGCAAATGGCGTGATTGTGATTACCACGAAAGCCGGTAAACAGGGACCTCCTTCGGTGATGTATTCCGTGTCCGGATCTTTTACCCAGCGTCCGAGATATAGCGATCGGAGCGTGAACGTGATGAATTCCAAAGAGCGCGTTGCTTTTTCTCGGGATATGATCGAAAATCGGTTGGCTTACCCCAAGATCACTTCCTGGGTAGGATACGAAGCGGCATACAGGGACTATATCGAAGGGCAAATCGGGTACTCGGAATATAAATCATTGGTGGATAAGTATGAAACGATGAATACTGATTGGTTCGATATTCTGATGCAGGATGCTTTTTCGCACAAGCACACGTTAAGTCTTTCCGGAGGTTCTTCCACGTTGAGGTATTATGCTTCTCTTGGGTTAAATGATGTTACTGGAAGTGTGAAGGGGGAGAGTAACCGGGTATATTCGACCAATGTCAATTTGACGGGTAACTTCGATAAATTTACGGTGCGTTTCGGGTTGCAAGGGAGTGTTTCCAAGAGAAAATATATTCCTGAAGACGTGGGTGTAACGGAGTTTGCGTACAACACGAGCCGGGCTGTGCCTGCACGAAATGATGACGGTAGTTATTGGTATTACCAGATAGAGAAAGAGATCGATGGAGAATCTTATTATTATCCGAAGAATATACTAGAAGATATGGCAAATTCCTCGACACTGACGAATCAGAATTCCTTGACTTTCCAGTCTAGCGTGGCGTATCAGGTTCTACCGATATTAAAGGCGCAGGTATTATTGGCTTACAGTTTTTCGAATTCCAATTCGGGAACATGGCATGGAGCTGATACTTATTATAGTCGGAGTTTGAATAAGTCTTACGGGGCTTCAACGGAAACCTGGTGGAAGACAAATACTTTGTTGCCCTGGGGTGGAGAACAGAGAGATAGTCGGGTAGAGCGTAACAGTTATACTGTCCGTTTTCAAGTGGATTATAATCAGGCTGTTGATAGAAATGAAGAGCACGTGTTGAATGGAAGTGCCGGTTTCGAGGTGAAGTCTAACAAGTATAATACTTATGCCAAAACGACCCGCGGTATTTTCCGAGATAGAGGAAATGCAATACAATCTGTTCCAACGGATGATTTGAAAGATAATACTTATAGAGAATATATGATTTGGTCTCAGTCTACTGCTGCACTAGGGGCTTATACCAAACAGTTGACGAATGATGTTTCTGCTTATATGACATTGGGATATAGTTATAAAAACATATATAATTTCAGCGTAAATGCACGTGTGGATTTTTCTAACGAATTTGGTAGCCGGGCGAACGAGAAATTCTTCCCGATCTGGGCTTTAGCGGGTCGTTGGAATCTAACGGAAAACGTGTTGAGAGAAGTACGTTGGATTAATGATTTGGCGTTAAAGGTGTCATTCGGTTATCAAGGAAATGTGCCAAGTGTGCCATCGAGATTGGTCATTAAAAAATCAACGGTATCCAGTAATTTGTTTAATCAATTTTATTCCACGGTTTCCGCTTATCCGAATCCCGATTTGAAATGGGAAAAGACGGCGAATGTCAACGTGGGACTCGACTTTTCATTATTGAAGAGAAAAATCACTGGTTCCGTAAGTTATTATTACCGGAAAACAATGGATGCCTATATGGATAAATCCGTGTCCGAAGTAAACGGGGTAACCAGTTACAAGGTAAACCAGGGAACCGTGATCAACCAAGGATACGAGTTGTCTTTGAATTTTATTCCGATTAATACAATGGGAGCGGACGGCAAAGGATTCCGCTGGAGGTTTGACCCTCAGTTAGGACAGGTGATCAATAAATTGATTGACAACGCTACTTCGTCAACAGATAAAAGTTTGAAAGATGATGCTGACCTCACGTATTCGGATTACTTGAATGGGACTGTTCAGACTGTAAATCGTTCTATAAACGGTTTCTATTCTTATAAATTTTTAGGACTTGATCCGGTGGACGGGCGTCCGATTTTTCCGAATCTGGAACAAAAGATCATGGTGAATGGAGAGGAAGTAGACTATGGCGAACAGTTTAAGCTGATGTCTAACGAGGAGCGGTATATGTCCGTGATGGAATATTCAGGGAATCGGGTGCCAACACTGCAAGGTAGCTTGATTAATACTTTTTCTTATAATCGTTTTACTTTATCCGTCAATATGTCTTATAGCCTCGGGTCTAAAGTGCGGTTGTTGAAGTTATATCCGAATATCAGTTCGGATAATGGAACAATGGCACCCAACCCGATGGAAAACATACGTTCGGAATTTTCGAATCGTTGGAAACGATCGGGAGATGAAGCGTATACCAACATTCCGGGAATCCTTAGTAATGCGGATTTTCTGACGACATTGGGAACTAATCCATGGTGGAAAAAAACAGCTTACAATGGAACTGTTAATCGTAAGTTAATAGCCGAGAATATATGGCAGATGTATGACTATTCAAGTACACGTGTTGTGAGTGGGAATTATTTGAAGATTCAGAATATTGCATTGCGTTATAATGTGCCGGAGAAATTTTGTAAGAAAATTCGCATGAAAGCGGCATATGTTTCCTTGTCAGGTACAAATTTGTATACTTTTAGTAGTAAAAAATTGAAAGGACAGGATCCGACAACGCAGACAGGTAATTCGTCAACGATCACGCAATCGATACGCCCGACGTATTCGTTTAGTTTGAATGTAACATTTTAAAGAGTATGGTTATGAATAAGATATATACTTTATTGATCATATCGGTTTTGGGATGTGTTTCTTGTGGGGATTTTCTGGAAGAAGATTCTCAGACATTATCCTATGTAACCAGCGTGGAGGATTTGGATGAATTATTGGTTGGAAGTGGGTATTTGCAGAATGCAACAGGTACCTATTATGTAATGACTTGGTTGGAGGTTATGGATGATGATATTCGGCAATATGTTAGGAGCGAACCGGCAACCACGGCTGTTTTCAACTATTTGCGCTTGTTTTATCAGTGGGGTGGATATCCTTGGGACGATGACTATCCGGACAGACAGGGCGGAAATAAGGCTTGGAAGAGGTTATATGAATCAATAGAGGTCGCTAACGTGATTCTCGGTGATATCGAGCGTTTTAAAGGTGATGAAGGGTATGAGCGAGTGAAAGGTGAGGCTTATTTTATCCGGGCTTATTGTTATTTCTATTTGGTAAATATTTTTGGACATCCTTATGATGCGGGAACTGCTAATGAAAAATTGGGAGTTCCTATTAAACTCACGGATAACGTGGAAGTGAAAGGATTTTCTCGGAATACGGTGGAGGAGTGTTATCAACAAATATTGTCCGATGCTCGACAAGCGATATACTATTTGAAAGGAGTAACGCCGGTTACAACTTATCGAGCTGGAGAAAATGCGGCTCGGGCATTGTTGGCAAAAACGGCATTGTACATGGGAGACTGGGAAACTGTGGTGAACCAGTGTGACTCTGTTTTAGATTCTCCTAAAGGACTTGGGTTGATAGATTTTAATACGACACCCTTGAGTGAGTATGCTACAGCTGGTTCTTTTAATGCCTTGATTCGTTCTAATGCGAGCAGTGAGGCTATATTTGCTGGAGGTTTTCAGACAAGTATATTATTCTTTTCATCAGCTTCTGCAACTTCCTTAAGAGAAACTTTTGTTGTTTCGCCGGAATTATTGGCGTTATACGAGGGAAATGATTTGAGATATAAGACTGGGCAAAATTCTTATTTCTTCCTTTACAATAGTTCTGGTTATTATGCTTCTTATCGGGGATCTTCTGCCTCTAAATTGACAGGGAACAGTTTGTTGTTTTCTGAGTTATATTTAAATAAATCAGAGGCATTAGCTTTATTGGGACGAGAGACGGAAGCGATTTCAACTTTGCAGGAAGTAAGAAGGAAAAGAATGACTGATCCCGGAACAATAACTGCAACAGGCGAGAATCTGGTGAAATTTATTCGGGAAGAACGGCGGCGGGAACTTTGTTGCACTGGTCAACGCTGGTTCGATCTGCGTCGTTATGCCGTGCATCCGACTTATCCGGAAAAGACTAGGATAGAACATCCTTATTACGAGTGGAATGGGAGTGAGGCTGTGTTGACGAAAACCTATGTTTTAGGCGAATATCCTGATGATGGGGGATGGTTGATGCCGATACCGTCTTATGCATTGGAATCAAATGACGGAGAATTGGAAGATAATATCCGTCCGGAGAGATAAAATGAATGACAATGAAAAGAATTATGATATGAAAATGAAATTGTTATATATTATTGGCTTATGGGGATGTTTATCTCTGTTTGGTTGCGGCGATGATGACAATCTTTCCCCGTCGAATCTGGATGGGGATTGGTATGTGTTGACAGACTCGGAAGACCCGTTGGATCATTTACGGTATACGGTGTACCAGACGTATGGTGTCCCGGTATTCTATAACGATACGATCGGTAGTCAGAACCGGGGAACGGACTACGCTGGATTGCCTATTACTTATTATGAAGTACTGAACCCGAATTACTCTATCGAGAGTTCATCTGTGTATGCCAAATACGAGTTATCGTATGATCGGGAAGCGATCACTGCCGGGGTGGAATTTATTCGGGATGAAGTTTTACCGAGATTGGTTTCTTCTAAATTGTACCCCCGTTCATTTTTGTTGGTGAATAAATTGACATTGAATGCTAGCCCCACGAGTTCATATCCACATGAAGAGTGTGCTTACCGGGGGATGATGACGTCATGCGTTAGTTTGGTAGAGGAGATTGGAGGAATGACGGATGCTGAAATCAAACGAATGGCATGTGAAATTGTGGCAGAGGAGTACACGACTTATTTAATGGAAAATGTTTCTTCATTACTGGAGGCTTTCCTGAATGTGTGTCGTGCCGAAGTTACTAGTGTTAACTTGTATGCATTAGCTCTGACTTCTTCTTCTACACCACCTTACGTGGACGATTTGGAGGAATACGGTTTTTTGTCATATAATAAAGAAGCTCAATATAATGTTTCAAGTAAGCGAGTGACGACAGTCGGCGAACGTGCAGATGTAGTGGACTATGTGACAGAGGTATTGATGGAGGATGATGAGGCTTTTGAAACGGAGTACGGTTCTTACGAATACGTCATGAAGAAATACGAGTTGATGAAGACTGCTATGGAAAATTTGAAAGCAGCGTTGAAATAATTGTATTAACTGTGTTTTAGTGTTTGATCTTACTTCAAGATGAGGTTTTTTAAGCCTTTCATCTTGAAGATAGGGAACTCTATTGTTTGTAAAACAGGGATATTATTATAATTTAAAACAGTATGTATGAATAAATGGATTGTATGGAGTCTGACTTTGCTGTGGATTCTACCGGTTGCTTTTTCCGCGGAGGCGGTGGGGAGGAAGAAGAAAAAGGTGCCGGAGGAGGCGACGGTAGAATTGAGCAAGTATGACAAGTTGTTTAAAGGAAAGAAGTACGAGACGGCGAGGGGTGGTTTTGTGACGGTGCATCGGGTAGACGGGAAGGTGTATTTGGAGTATCCTTTAAAGTTTATGGGAAGGGAGTTGCTATTGGCAGCGACTTCGACGGCGTCCACGGACAATAGTGTCTGCACGAACGGGTATAAGGAGAATACCCCGATGCATATCCGGTTTACACTGGAAGATAGTACCGTGCAGATGAGGAAGGTGAATGCCGTGGTGGCAACAAAATCCGCTGGGGAACGGATAGATCGGATCATGGAGCAGAATTTTGGTGATCCCGTCATGGCGCAATACAAGGTCTTGGCTTATTCGCCGGATAGTTTGGCGGTGGTTTTCGATATGACGGGGATATTCCTGGATGAGGAGGCGGCGTTGTCGCCCGTGCCTAAAGGAAGCGGGTTGATGGAGGTGACTAAATCGTTAACGAAGGATCTTTCTTCCATCCGGGAGGTAAAGGCGTTTGAGGATAATATGTCTGTGAAATCTCAATTGGTCTATAAATATAGTGTTACTTACAACAAAGCGAGAGTGGTGACCGATCAGCCTCTGACCGTGTTGGCTACCCGGTCATTGCTTTTGCTACCCGAAAGAAAGATGACTCCCCGGGTATCGGACAGGCGCGTCGGGGTGTTTTTAACGTCGAAATCATATATTTCCGACGAGGGGGTTCCCACGGAAAGGTATTCCTACGCTAACCGTTGGAGGGTGGAGCCGAGTGACGTGGAGGCTTATCGTAGAGGGGAATTGACAGAACCCGTGAAACCGATTGTTTTTTACGTGGATACCTTATTTCCGGAAGCATGGAAACAGCCGATCCGGGAAGGAATATTGAGATGGAATCAGGCTTTCGAGAAGGTCGGTTTCAAGAACGTGATGCAAGTCCGGGATTTCCCGAAGGACGATCCGTCTTTTGATCCCGATAATTTGAAATATTCTTGCGTGCGTTACGTCCCCACGGGCGTGGCGAATGCCATGGGACCCTCGTGGGTAGACCCGACAACGGGAGAGATATTGAATGCCTCGGTACTGGTTTACAACAACGTGGCCCAAATGTTGAGGAACTGGCGTTTCGTGCAGACGGCTCAGATCGATCCGCTCGTGAGAAGTAAGGAGTTGCCGGAAGCATTATTGAATGAATCTTTGACCTACGTGATCGCTCACGAGATAGGGCATTGCCTGGGATTGATGCATAATATGTCGGCTTCAGCTTCCTATCCGGTGGACTCTTTGCGTTCGGCAAGTTTCACGGCAAAATACGGGACGACTCCTTCGATCATGGATTATGCCCGTTTCAATTACGTGGCGCAACCCGGGGATCGGGGTGTGAAGTTGACACCTCCGGATTTGGGCGTGTATGATGAGTTTGTGATTAACTGGCTGTATAGTCCCGTGTATGGCGTGTCTACGATATGGGAGGAGGCGAAAATGTTGGAAACTTGGGTGGACGAGAAGGTGAACGATCCGATGCTCCGGTATGGACGGCAGCAGATTGCCGGACGCTATGATCCTACCGCCTTGGAGGAAGATTTGGGAGATGACGCGATGAAGGCGGGGAATTACGGCATACAGAATTTGAAGTATATACTGTCGCATTTGGACGAATGGATCGCGGATGATCCGGAAGTAACCGTTCGGTGGGCTCTGTACGTGCAGATGGTGAACCAGTATTATCGTTATATCCGGAATGTAATTTATAATATCGGGGGAATCTATCTCTCTGATGCTAAGGAAAGCTTATCGCCCGAACGTTTCCGCCCCGTGGAACGGGAGAAACAGAAGGCATCGGTAGCCTGGACGTTAGAACAATTGCGGGACTGCGAGTGGTTGGATAATCAAGTATTGTTGAAGAAATTCCCTCTGGGGATAATGTCCTCGCCCGTGGTGGTGGAGGCTGTCGGCAAGCAGCTGATGGCAGCTTCCCGGCGTGTGGCTTTGGCGGCATCTTTATCGGATGAACCCTACTCGATGGAGGAATATTTTGATGATCTGTATTGCGGTATATGGGCTAGTGCTCTTGAAAATAGAAAGTTAACCACGGGAGATATGGTTTTGCAACGTCTGCTGTTGGATCAATTGAACGAGCAGATGCGTAAGGTCGGGGGGAATCGCTTGGGTATAGCGGGGAATGACACGGAAGAGTTATTCCGTGAATTATACGCTCCTTCGACACTGGACGCGGAGTGCTATGGGTTGGATGAATTGCTTTTGACCACGCATTTCGGGACGGGCTACGAGTGGCAACGACCTCTCGATGTCACGAATCTCGACGAGTCCGCCACGTACTACTATCAGATGGTGTTACGTATCCGGGATTTGCTGGAATCTAAAATGAAAAGTTTTGACGCCGAGGATTTACCGCATTACGAGGCGATGCTTTTCGCGATGAAACAGATGTTGGGTAAACAGGCACAAACTAAATAAAACAAGATATATGAGAAAATGGATAATACCGAATATGGTTTTCATTTTGCTGTTGTCAGGATTCTGTTCCCTGGGAGGCGAGAGAAAGGCGAAGAAGAATAAACAGGAAGAAAAACGACCGGGCAAGTATGAACAACTGTTTAAAGGTAAGATGTGTACCACGGTTTCAAGCGACTTTATGACATTGCATAAAGTGGACGGGAAACTGTATTTCGAGATGCCTTTGGAGGTGCTCGGGCGGGAGATGTTGTTGGCTTCTTCAGTAGCGAAAACCAGTAATAATATGGCAGCGGTTTGCGGGTATACCCCTAACGTGATGCACGTGCGTTTCGTGTTGCAGGACAGTACCGTGCAATTGTGTTCGGTGGCTTCGACCGTGACGGCGAATCTCGGGAACGAGCGGATGAAACAGGTGATCAAACAAGGGTATGGTGATCCGGTTTTGTTCGGGTACAAGGTACTTGCTTATACTCCTGACAGTTCCGCCGTGGTGTTCGACGTGACGAGCCTGTTGCATAGCGATGTGGCGATGTTATCCCCTTTATCCCGAACAACGGGGCGATACGAGGTACAAGGGCATATGAAGCCGGCTCATTCCTGTTTGGGGGAGGTAAAGGCTTTCAAGGATAACGTTTCGATAAATTCCACGTTGTTGTACACGGTGAACGTGTGGTACTCGATTATTCCCGTATTGCGGCAGGTGTCGGTGACCGTGGAGGCGAACCGGACGTTGATGATGTTACCGGAGGAAAGAATGCGTCCCCGGCTCTCGGACTCCCGTGTCGGTACTTTCCTTACGAATAAACGTTATATCCCGGAAGAGGGGAGTGACATTCGTCCCTATTCTTACGTGCATCGCTGGCGTTTGGAGCCCAAAGATGCGGAAGCTTATCGGCAAGGAGTGTTGACCGAGCCCGTGAAACCGATCGTGATGTACGTGGATCCTGATTTCCCGGAGAACTGGAAAGAGCCGATTAAAAAAGGTATATTGAGATGGAACCAGGCTTTCGAGAAGATCGGGTTTAAAGATGCCATTCAGGTGAAAGACTTCCCGACGGATGACCCCGAATTTGACCCGGCTAACCTGAAATACTCTTGTGTACGTTATGTACCTTACACGCATGAGAATGCCGAGGGAGTTACCTGGGTCGACCCAATGACGGGAGAGATTCTGAATGCCGGTATTTTTATTTATAATAATGTGACATGGGCGTTGAATAACTGGCGTGTCCTTCAGACGGCACAACTCGATCCGTCCGTGAGGACAAAGAATATGCCCAACGATATTATGAACGAGTCGCTGGAATACGTGGTTGCTCACGAGATGGGGCATTGCCTGGGATTGATGCACAATATGGCAGCGTCCAGCGCATATCCGGTGGATTCGTTGCGCTCGGCTACTTTCACACAAAAATATGGAACGACTCCCTCGATCATGGATTATGCCCGTTTCAATTACGTGGCTCAACCCGGAGACAAAGGGGTGAAGCTGACGCCTCCTGATTTGGGCGTGTATGACGAGTACGTGATCAAATGGATGTATACCCCGTTCCCAGATGCGGTTTCTATTCAGGATGAAGCGAAAATTCTGGAGGCTTGGGTGGACGAGAAAGCGGGGAATCCCATGTATCGCTATGGAAGACAGCAGGATAAATATCGCTATGATCCCTCGGCACTGGAAGAGGATTTGGGGGATGATGCCCTGAAAGCCGGGGATTACGGGATTGCCAATTTGAAATATATCATTGGAAATATAAATAACTGGATACAGGAAGATGTCACGGCGGATCATCGTAAGCAGTTGTACGCGAATCTGACAAAACAGTACGAGTGCTACCTGATGAATGTTTTGTATAATATTGGAGGGATCTATTTGAACGAGGTGAAGGATGGAACTCCCGGGGATCGGTTCAGACCGGTGCCGCGAGAGAGGCAGAAGGCTTCCGTGAGTTGGTTGCTCCGGCAGTTGAGGGAAGGATCGTGGTTGGACGACCGGGATCTGGTGGATCGCTTCGGTTTGGGAATCCCTGCCTCCTGGCGGGTGAGGACTGCCGTGTTGAACGCTTTGTTCAGTCGAGGTGCTTGTGTCACGTTATCCTCTCATCTTGCAGATGACCCCTACACGATGAACGAGTTTGCGGAGGATGTTTACCGGGAAGTTTGGGCGAGTGCGTTGGAAGGACGGGAATCGACCCGGATCGATCGGTTGATGCAACGGACGTGGTTGAATAAATCCAGAATGCCCGTGTCGAATGTCGGGGGAAATCGATTCAGCCTGCAATCGGCAAGTGAGGCTTATGCCGTTACTCCCGACGAGAGTTGGACGTATGGTTTGGAAGGTGGAGTTTTGACGGAAGAGATCATGGAACGGTTGTGGGATACGGAGCGAACGGGTACGCCGGAAGTGTCAGGACAGGATGCCGGACAGGTGAGTTTCGGGCACGGTTACGGTTGGCAAGGAGAAGTCAATAGTAAAGTGTTGAATAACGAGGATATTTATTTTTATAAAATGGTGCGGGAGTGTCGGGATATGTTGCAGAAGAAAGTGTCGACGGCTCTCGAGGCGGATCGTCCCCACTACCGGGCAATGCTGTTGATGGCGGAAAAAATATTGATGGAAAGAAAGTAGTATGAATGTAATAAGATATAATATGAAAAATTGGATTGTATTGTTGATCGCTGTATTTATGGTGAATGCTTGTTTTCTGACGGTTGATGCCTCGGAAAGGAAGAAAAAGACGGCAAAGAAAGAGGAAACGGTGGTAAAGCCGCCCGTGAAAAAACTGAGTAAATACGAGAGGTTGTTCAAGGGAAAATCGCACGAGATGGCTAAGGGTGGTTTTATGACGCTTCACAAGGTGGACGGGAAACTGTATTTCGAGATGCCGCTTGCCGTGATGGGAAGGGATATGTTACTGGCTTCCACTACCACGCAGACCAGCGATAACTCGGTATCCACGAACGGTTATAAGGTGAAAGATCCGATGCATATCTGCTTCACGTTGGCGGATAGCATGGTGCATATGCGTAAGGTGAATTCTTACGTGAGCTACGACAAGAACAATGACCGCCTGCAGCGGGTGATAGACCAGAATTTTGTAAATCCGATCATCGAGGGGTACAAGGTGTTGGCTTATAACCCGGATAGTACGGCGGTGGTTTTCGAGATGACGGCTTTGTTTACCGGTGGTGATGCGGCGGTTACTCCCATGGTGGATGAGGCTTTCCCGCTGGCTTTCCGGAATTCGATTAATAAATCTTTGTCTGCGATAGATTGTATTAAAGCGTTTGAGGACAATGTTTCTATAAAATCATCCCTTTCGTACAACGTGAGTGCCAAGTACCTGAATACAATTCTTTACGAGAACCGTCCCGTGTCGATCAAGGCTACCCGTACATTATTGCTTCTACCGGAAGACCGAATGCGTCCGCGTATCTCGGATTCCCGTATCGGTATTTTCTTGACGAACAAGCAATATATTGCGAATGAGGCCGACCAGTTACAGCGTTATTCTTTGGCACACCGTTGGCGTTTGGAACCTAAAGACATGGAAGCTTACAAGCGGGGTGAGTTGGTAGAGCCCGTGAAACCGATCGTGTTTTATTTGGATAATTTATTCCCGGAGGAATGGAAACAACCGATTCGCACGGGCGTGATGAGATGGAACAAGGCTTTCGAGAAGATCGGTTTCAAGAATGTGGTACAGGTGTTGGATTTCCCGACAAATGATCCGAACTTTGATCCGGATAACCTGAAATATTCGTGTATCCGTTACGTGCCTTCCAGCACGCAGAATGCAATGGGTCCCTCCTGGGTGGATCCGATGACCGGGGAGATTTTGAATGCCTCTATTTTGGTTTACAATGATATCGTGAAGATGTTGAACTATTGGCGTTTCGTGCAGACGGCACAAATCGATCCCCGGGTGAGAAGCAAGAAGTTGCCGAAAGATGTGTTGGAGGAAACGATGGCTTACGTGCTGGCTCACGAGATGGGGCATTGCTTGGGATTGATGCATAATATGGCCGCTTCTGCTGCCTATCCGGTGGATTCGTTACGTTCTGCCTCGTTTACACAAAAATATGGAACGACTCCTTCGATCATGGATTACGCGCGTTTCAATTACGTGGCTCAACCGGGTGATAAAGGGGTGAAGTTGACTCCTCCCGATTTGGGAAGATATGACGAGTATGCTATTCGTTGGCTATACACACCCGTGCCGGATGCCGGGACTATTTTCGATGAAGCTAAGATTCTGGAATCCTGGGTGGATGAGAAAGCCGGTGATCCTTTGTATCGCTACGGGAAGCAACAAATGTCCAGTCGGTATGACCCGAGTGCCTTGGAAGAAGATTTGGGCGACGACCCGATCAAAGCGGGAGACTATGGGATCAAGAACTTGAAATATATTCTCAAGAACCTGAATAATTGGATACAGGATGACGAGTCGGCTGAACATCGGCAAGAACTTTACAACCAGATTGTAAAGCAGTACGGTCGCTATTTGCAGAACGTGGTGTATTGTATCGGGGGAATTTATTTGACGGAAGCCAAGGATGGCAGTGCGGATAAACGCTTCCGTTCCGTGCCTCGCGAGAAACAGAAGGCAGCTATGAAATGGGTAATGAAACAATTACAGGATAATGATTGGTTGGATAATCGTGAGGTTTGCTCGAAATTCAAATTGAACACGAAGGCTTCTTCCGAGTTGAATGCTTCTGTTGCCGGAATCCTGACGAAGATATACATGAACGTGACGCTATCGTCTTATCTGGCAGAGAAAAATCCTTATACCTTGCGTGAATTTTTTGATGATTTCTATACCGGAGCATGGGATGCGGCTATCCGTAACCGGAAGCTTACTCATGGCGATAAGATCATGCAAAAAGCATTGTTGGATATGATGTCCCGTTCCGTGGCTTCTATCGGGGGAAATAAACTCGGGTTGGTGAGTGCTGCTAATATCTCGGCAGAGGTTGCTTACGCTCCCACGATTGAGGAAATTTGCCTGTACGGGTTGGACGAAAGCGGCATGATCGACAAGTATGCCCGGGATCTGAAAGAGGTTGAACAACGGGAGGGAAAGGCTTATCTGGTTGAGTTGATGAAACAAACCAGTTTCGGGTATGGCTACGGGTGGCAGAACTGGGTTCGCTCGACTGCTATTGATGAATCCGCTATCTACTATTACGAAACGGCGACTAAAATTGCTTCCTTGTTGCAACGTCGTGTAGCTTCGGCAAACGCGACGGATAAACCGCATTATGAAGCAATGTTGTTTGCGGTGCAACAAATATTGGGAAAAAAATGAGTTTATAAAGTTTATAAGGTTCATAAAGTACGGAGAGCATTCCAGCTCCTCCTCTGTTCATAGAGGAGGTGGCTGCGAAGCAGACGGAGGAGTTTGTTGCCATGTAAACACCTTATCTACAAAAACTCCCTCCCCCTTCGGGTACTCCCTCTATAAACAGAGGGAGAGCTGGAATACTCTTCGGCTTCGGGAAAAACTTTTATCTTTTAGTTTTTAACTTTTAACTTTTAACTTTCCTTGTTAATATGAGATTTATCATTCTGAGTGTCGTTTGGTCTATTGTTTTATTTAGTTGTGCGGGTAAAACAGAGCAAGTTAAGGCGAAATACGTGTTTTATTTTATTGGTGATGGGATGGGGGTTAATCAAGTGATCGGGACAGAGATGTATTTGGCAGAATTGGAAGGGCGTATCGGGACGAAATCACTTTCGTTTACTTCTTTTCCGGTTCGTAATTACGTGACAACCTATTCCGGTACAAATGCCGTGACTTGTTCGGCTGCGGCCGGAACTGCATTGGCTACCGGAACGAAAACACAAAACGGGCGTATCGGGATGAGGCAGGATAGTAGTTTTTTGTACAGCATTGCCTGGAGAGCGAAGCAAGCCGGGAAGGCGGTGGGTGTCACCACGAGTGTTGCCATTAATCATGCAACACCCGCTGTTTTTTACGCTCATCAACCGGATCGACAGATGTATTACGAGATCGGAACGGATGCTGCTAAAGCCGGATTCGATTTTTACGGGGGAGCGGGATGGAAACAAGTCTTTTCTCCTCATGATTCTTCGGAGATAGATCTCTATTCCCTGTTGCGTGATTCCGGATATGTGATTATCGATCATCGACGGGACTTTCTGGCTTTGTCTACCGGGGCGGGGAAAGTGGTTTACGTGCAACCGGAGGATTGTGTCAATCCGTCGAGTCTGCCTGCGGCAATAGACCGGAAAGAGGGGGATTTGACTCTTGCGGATATTACCAGAAAAGCGATTCAATTCTTGTCGGCACGGAACGAGGATGGCTTCTTTCTGATGGTGGAAGGTGGCATTATTGACTGGCTTTGCCACGCAAATGACGGTGCGGCTGCTTTTCGGGAAGTTGTTGATTTTTCAGAAGCTATTCAGGTCGCCCTTGATTTTTACAAGGCTCACCCGGATGAAACATTGATTATCGTGACCGCCGACCATGAAACCGGAGGGTTGGCATTGGGTAACGGTCCTTACGAGTTAAGCCTGAAACTACTGGCAAATCAGAAAAGCTCCATTATCGGTTTGACTCAAAAATTGAAGCAATTGAAAAAGAGTAAAGGGAAAAATCTAACTTACCCTAATTTACAGGAATTATTCAAGCAGGAATGTGGCTTTGGTGCGGCGGTTAAGTTATCCCCGGAAGAGGAACAACTTCTGGAATCGGAAGGTATAAAGATGATCCGCTCCAATAGTAGCCAACTTGTACGAAGCGAACATGCGTTAGTCGATCCCCTTGCCGCATTGGCAGTGGAAATTCTCAATCGTAAGGCTATGATCCGGTGGGCTAGTGGCGGTCACTCTGCCGGAGCAGTTCCTGTCTATGCAATCGGAGTCGGTGCAGAAAAGTTCAGTGGAATATCCGATAACACGGAAATTATTGGAATTATCGAGAAGGTGGCAGGATATTAATATTGCTGTAATTTAACAATAATCAACACTGGAGAATAAATATTTTCCAGCGTTGATTGTTGTTGATATTATTAAGATTAATATTTAAACGAACTTCCGCCCAGGAATTCTCGGAGAATGGAAGTCGGTGGTATTTCACGGGTAGGTACGGCTTGGACGTACGAGAAGAACTTCAACAGGCGTTTTGCCTTGGAGTGTTCCGGGTATTTTACCAGCACTTCTTCCAAAAGTGGAACGGCTTGTTGCTTCAAGGCTCCCAGTTCGTACACGAGTGCCGAGTTAAACATGACATCGGCCTCTTCCTGATAGGGGGTGATGTGTTTCTGTTCACCGGAAAGCACGCTTTCCCATCTTTTCAACGTATCGAGAGCCGAATACCCCCGGTATTTATGATCCCGGACCATACGGCGGATCAAACGATTGTCCGATGGGTTGATAATATTGTGATTATCGATAGAAATCACCGTAAGAGCCGAAATAAATATTTTGAACAGGCTTTCATGAGGCAGATATTCGGTTAATTTGGGGTTCAACCCGTGAATACCTTCCACGATAACCACGTTATTACTGCTCATCTTTAATTTCTCTCCGTCGTAGAAACGTTGACCTGTTTCGAACGAGAATTTGGGTATTTCCACTTCTTCACCTCTCAATAAACTCATGATGTTATCGTTGAAGGTGTTGATGTCCAAGGCGTCGATCGTCTCGAAATCGTATTCTCCTTTTTCATCCCGGGGAGTATCTTCCCGGTTCACGAAATAATTATCCAAAGATAAATTGACGGGTTTGATGCCGTTCACTAATAGTTGGATGGCTAATCGCTTTCCGAACGTGGTCTTGCCCGAAGAGGAGGGACCGGCAATAAGCACAACTTTTACCTTTTTCTGTTTCTTGATTTGGTCGGCGATCTGGGAAATCTTTTTCTCGTGCAGGGCCTCGCTTACCTTAATCATATCCCCGGCGTGTTTATGTTCGATGGCTTGGTTTAAATGCCCAATTTGCATAACCTCGGAGATCTTTCCCCAGCGTTTGAACTCGCTGAACGTGCTGAACAGCTTTTCTTGGGGTACGAACGGGACTATTTGTGTCGGGTTCGTGCGTTCGGGTGGCATTAATAACATTCCATCCTTGTAATCCATCAGGTCGAACACTTTCAAGCATCCGGTGGAAGGAGCCAGTGTCCCGTAGAAATAGTCACAGGTGCCGTCAATGGAATAAACGGAGGTAAACATCTTTCCTCGTGTGGAAAGTAATAACTCTTTATCCTTTAGGCCCTGTCTGTTAAAAAGTTTGATTGCTTCTTCCGTGGGAGTTTCCGTACGCATGATCTCGTAATCGTGGTCGATGATGCGTTGCATTTCTTTTTTTATCTCGGTGATCCTATCCCCGGTGAGAACGAATTCTTTGTTTGCCAGACGACAGAATATCCCGTTAGAAAGGTGATATTCCACGACAAGCGTTTTTTTCGGGTAGAGATTATGTATCGCCTTGTAAAGTACGAAAATAAGAGAGCGTAAGTACACGCTATATCCGTCCAGCGTGGTGACATCGACGAAATTCACGTATTTGGGGTTATATATCTCGTAATGCAGGTCCTGCACCTCGTTATTAACTAATGCCCCCAGAATGTTCTGATGATTCATAGGGAACACGATTTTCTTGAATTCTTTTAAACTAGATCCCGTGGGTATCTGGTATTCTTGTCCATTGTTTTCACAAAAGACGGTTATTTTATTCTTTTCCATGTTGGGAGTTTTTTTACATCCAATATAGGCAGGGTGGTACAAATAGCGTGCCGAATATTTTTACTTGTATGCCTGCTTGTTTTCGGGAATGGCAATATAATACGTTTTATGTTTCCCGACTTTCAACGAGGTCTGCCGTAACCAGGGATTAAAGCGTTTCAACGTTTTATAGGATATTCCGTGTTCTTGTGCGAAATCCGCCAGATCCTTTATATTTTTGGTTACTTTGACCTGCGTGGTCGGCTCCACGGGATACAAGTGATCCACGTAAAAATCGTACAGGTGAGGTTCTTCCATGATTTGCTTTAAAGCCAACATGCGGTACACGTATCTCCCGGTTTCCTCACCTAGCAGGAGGTCGTAAAAGTTTTTTTCCTTTTGTCGGTCCATTTGTCTGGAGAGCATATTCATACCTCCGTTATAAGAGGCGGCGGCCAGTGTCCAGGAACCGAATTTTTGGTAGGCTTTTTTCAAATAGGTACAAGCGGCCCGGGTAGCCTTTTCCACGTGATAGCGTTCGTCCACGTCATTTGTCACCTCTAACCCTAGTTCTTTAGCCGTCGCACTCATGAGCTGCCATATTCCTGCGGCTCCGGCGTAAGATACGGCCAGTGGGTTCAAACTACTCTCGATGACGGCTAAGTACTTGAAATCATTCGGAACTCCTTCCGCTTTTAGGATGGGTTCGATGATATGAAAATAGCGGGGGGCGTTTTTTAAAACTTGGATCGTGTGTGAATGTAAGTAGGTGTTCACGATTAACTCTTTTTTGAATGCCTCTGCCACGTCGATTCTTTCCAGTGGGACCTCTTCCCCGGCCAGGCTGAATGTTGTCGGGAAGTCCACGTCTGATGATTTCATGAGGTGGAATGGTGGTTCCTCGTTCTCTTCATGTTCCTTCTGATCATGATAAACGTAATATCCGATCGCCGCACTATTTAATAAGACAAGAATTGTCAGAAATGCAAGTAAAATGTTCCTTTTCACAACCAATGATTTTATGTTCTTCGAAAATACATCTTTTTCTTGATTTTTACGGTAAAATGGAGAAAAAAGTGTGTGTAGAATCGCTAAGAATTGTACTTTTTAGGCGGGAGGGGGATGGTTGTGGGAGGGGAACTTGGGGGTATATGTTTGAGAATGAGAGGTGCTATGTTAAAATAAATCCTCCGGCCTTAGGCCGGAGGATTTATTATTTACTTTTTCGAATTCTCGTCAATGTGTTTCAAGAAAAGGCGTTGCAGTAAATCCCGATCTACGGTAGCTGCATCATTCTTTTCAAGCTCCTTGTACAGATTTTTCAAGTAATCGTCTCCTTTGAGTTCCAGAACGATATAATTAATAAATTGTCCGGTCTTCTCATCTTTGTCCCAGCGGTCGAATACAATCGTGGCTCCCGCTAAGGTTTGATTCACGGTTATTTTTGTTTTATCCGTGAGTAAAGACTTGGATTCGGAAGACATACCTTCCGACAGGATCGTCGAGTATTCTTCGGTTGTAGATTCCACCGTTTTAGCTAAAATAGCGGCTAATTCTGCAGAAGCGGCCATTTGGGCTTTTTTCCGGGCAGAGGCTTCGCTATCGGATCTGCCTGAACCCCATCCCCGAAGGATGCCATTGCCGCTGATCAGGTCTGCACCCGGCATGATATAAGTGGAAATCGGACTTTTTTCTTGGATTTTCTTTGATGAACCGCAACTACTTAATAAAAAGAATGCAGCTACAATCAATCCCCATAAGACATAGTGTTTCATAATATTACCTTTTAATTGATTTTTAATTTTTTAATCTGGGCCGGCAATTCCCGGTTCACTCGTTTCATCATTTCCCGAATACACGTCGAGAGTGATGCTGTTGCCGATTTATTTACGGGTATTAATACTTTAACTTGGTTTACCGAATAGTTCAGAAGCATTTGCTGGGTCTTGTTGTTGTAAATCTTGAGAACCAGCGAGCAATAGCACGTATTCAAGTCATACGTTCCCCCGGTAACGACTTCTCCCATTTCCAGTTTGGTGGATAAATCCACGAAGCACGTGGCGGCATCCGGGTCTTCCGATAGGGTGAAATAATTATTGGTTAGTAGACTACCGATCTGTCGTTCGATACCTTCCAAATCGTTATCTTCATTTATGTATAAATAGGCGGTAATCGGTGAACTCTTCAATGAAATCGTGACTTTTGCCGAAGGCCAGGTTTGATTTTGTAACAGCTGGCGATACGCCTTTGGCAGGCTGTTCATGAACGAGTCATCAATGGTGATGCGTAATTCCTGCACCTCTTCCTTCGAGGCGATATTTGTCACGTAGAATTCCGCAGTACCCGTGTAGTCCGTCTGAATGGCGGGAGACACGGTGCCATTACCCGACACGAACGAGGCATTCAGCTTTACATTCGGAACGACAGTTCCATTTTTAGACAGACATCCCGCAATAGGTTCTGCAATTGCTTTAAAAGCCTCACCTTCTACCAGCACGACATTCGTTGTGATCGTCATTCCGTTGAACACATTCACGTAGGCATTGTAGAGTTCAATGGGAACATTCACGGCATTTGTCGTTAAATCCATGAAGGCCCACGGTTCCACGGCTTCCAATCCTTTACCATAAAGTTGGGCAGCTTGCGAAAGATTCATGGCATTCTCCTCGCTACGCCCTTTTTGCAAGTAATCCATCCCCGTCCTTATGGCCTGTTGCCGACGTTCTTCGGCCTTGCGGGCATACACTTTTTTGTCCAAAGCGTAGTACACGTAATATTTTTGATCTGACTGGTAGCTACCTTTCAGTTCTTGCCCTTCCAGCCAGGCCACCATCGAGCTGTGTATCTTGTCTTCCAGCATCTCGCGAGTCTTGCCATCCACGTCCACCCGGTGTAAAAAAGAATTGTTTTCAAGTTTTACGGCGATCTGTGAAACGATGTCCGACAAGGCGCTTTGGGTCGCTTTCTTTATGTAGTCGTTGTCCGATAACGATGCAACTCCAATACCGATGTAAGCGTCAGACGAGGTCGGGCGTTGGGTTACCCATTCGGGTGCTTGTGCTTCGGCATGGAAAACACAGCATATCGAGAGTAACAGGCCTAAAATAACCTTTCGCATAGTTTTATTTTTTATTGTTATCACTTGTTACAGGTCTAGCATCAACAAAATCGTATTCCCGTCAATGCGAACGGTTCCTGAAACGTCTTGTGCCTTGAGCTGATCGTTCAGGTCTTTCGCGAACTTCGAGGAGGTCATTTTGAAGCCGTTTTTGTCTTCCCTTGGGATCATCACGTAATCGAATATAGCCGATTCGTCCATGATACCTTGTATATGATAGTCTCCTTCGTGTGCGTTACGGTCCAACCAATTCTGAATGAAATCTACAATTCTTTCCCCGTTGGCACAGCAAGCATCTTGCAAGGAACCCGTCGAGTTTCCACTAATGGAGATTTGCAAAACAACACGGGCAGGCTGGGAGAAATTTTTAATGATTTGCTCCAAGAAAGGGGAAAGATTATCTTTCACGGCATAGGAACATAACACCTCGGTTTGTGTTGTCTGGAAACGATTGGTCCAGCCGTCCTCCGATGCCCAGATCGTTCCGCTTGCGGTTTCATAGGCTTTCATGACTAATGCTACGCGGGCACCTTGTGCCGTGTAATCTTTCATTAAATCCACCGTGACATAAACGTCTGCCCCGGAAGACATTAAAAGTTGCTTGTCATTCGATTCCGCTGCTCCGGCATTATCTTCATATTGGCTCCGGCGATTCATGGCGTCAATCCGTCCTTGTAAATCAACGGTTTTGATGTCACAAGATTCGAGCCCTTTCTGTACGGCTCCCACGGCGATGCGGTAATCGCTGTCATTTTCCAACTTTGACTCGAAACTCTCCCCTTTTTTCTTGTAAGGCACCACAATAATGGTTGGTTTGGGAAGGCGAGTTTTGGGTGTTTCTGCCAACATCGCGTCATAATGTGTATTTTTCCGTACATCATTAATCAACTGACGAAGACGCAAGGTGATCCGCATTGTTCCTTGGAAACGTCCGCCAACCTTTGTTGATTTGCCGGATTCTTCCACGCTGACCACGTAAGGTGTGTAGCGGGCTTGATTATTAAAAAAGGTATTGGTATAAGCCTCGTTAGGCTTGCTGACCAAAGGTTTGCCGTCATTAACACCTTCTACTCCCTGAAAGAACAGGGTGTAGATAAGTGATTTGATAGCGTCTGTCTCAACCCCTTTTTTGCTATCAGCGATCCCTGCCGAGGTAAAAACGGCGGTTGCACCTTTGTCTGTTTCCAAGGAAACAATCTGAAGGTACTCCTGCGCTTTTACTGAAGTTGTACAGAGGAATAACAGTATGCCAAGTATGGTTATTACTTTCTTCATAAATAAATGATTACAGTGAGAATAATGGTGCTACGGTTGCTTTCACTTTTAGGGCTTGTTGGTTTTGTGAAGCCTCGTCAAGAGCTTGGAAAGCCTCCATGGCGGTGAATATTTTTTTATCTCCTTGAACAATCTTGCACTGAGACATGGTTCCGTCTACCACTTCTTCCACTTTCATTTTACCGATCTCGCTGTATGTCGTGCGACCGGCTCTCATGCTGGGAGCTAAAACAGAGAAATAGTCTCCTTTTTTCACCCCGTGATCCGAGCCTAAGTTGATATAACATTTCACGAGTTTATCTTTCTTTACCTCATAATCCATGGGTACGATTGTGCTTTCCAATGGAAATTCTTTGATCAGGAAATCTCCGATGTCACTGTTGATCATGTTGACGGCACTGGCGATCGCTTTATCTTTTGAGTCTGATAAATCCAAAAATTTACCTACCGTACCTCCAAGGCCGGAGGGAGAATGGTCAAACGTGGCTGTTGCGACGGTAGTTGAGGAAACTACTTCTGTCACGGTTATAGAATAATTCAGAACACAGGAATACATCGTTTTTCCATCTTTTTGTTCGGATTTCACAGAACAAGCCAACACGTTTCCATTTAAAATATAATCATGGGCAGCGGCAGTGATGGTTTGCGTGCGTGCTTTTTCATCACTCAACGCTTTTTCATCTGAGCGACGCTCTCCTTCTTTTTTCATGGAATGTTCTGCGTCCTGATCCACCAATTCAAAACGTTTTGTCTTATTGAGGGCAGCCATGACCGCGTGACGAATTTTGTCACTATCGCTTTCACTAACACCGTTTGCTTCCGTGAAGTGTTCAACGTACATTCTCGGTTTCTTTGCTTCTTGTGCTTTCACCACGATCATCGCTACGCAAAGTAACACCACGCAGGTAATAATTCTCTTTAACATAGTAGTAAAATTTAAATTAAAGGTTAATAGTATATTGTTTTATAATTTTGCTTTAGCATCCTTATGTCCCATGTCTGCGGCCTTCTTGAAATTCTTCCGGGCCATCATTCCGTTGCTTCCCACCGTACCACAGCCGTTTTCATAGATCAGTCCTAGCATGTAGTATGATTTTGCACTACCGGATTTTTTGAAGAGGCGGACTGCATCCAGTCCTTTCCCATTGTCAAAAGCGGTCATTCCGGCGTCATAATCGGCATCTTTCTTTTCCGCAACGGGTTGCGATGGCACTTTCTCCGTCTGCACTTCTTTTTTCTCGGAAGCGGTTACCGGGGGAGTGGTTTGAGACTGCACGGTGGGAGTCTCTTGTTTTGTTCCCGTTTGTTTTTGTTCTGTCGGGGGAGTCACGGGTGCATTCTTAACCGGTTCGTCCTTTTTAGATATGAAAATGTAGCCGACTACAACGGCGAGTAGAATGACACTCAAGGGGATCCATTTACTTTTACTTGAACCCGATTTGGGAATGGGACGTTGGTGCGACCCGGTTAAAGCTCCTACACCTTTCTGGCTAGCTTCCTGTGATTGAACAGGTCGGTCTGAAGACGAGGCGGAAACCACCGCCGGTTGAGTAGCTTTATTTGCGGGTTTATACAATTCCGTCATTTCTTTTTCAATGTCGGCTTTCGTATCCTCCACGTCCAGTTCCCTGGCTTTTTGATCCATCATCTGGCGTCCGGCAATACCGATATTGCTATTGGTCGTCAGGAGTAGTTGTTGGAAAGCAAGGCGATATTCGTTGATGGATTTCTTTTCACATTCCACGCAACGGTTCTTTCCTTTTACTTTACAATCAAAGCAAATCTCTTTCCCGCATTTGGGACATCGGGCGTGTCTGTCGTCAAAAGGATTTCCACATACTTCACAGTATTCGGCTTCATCCTTTTCCATGACAATGGTCGTGTTATGGTGAACCGTGGAAGAGTTATCGACACTTGACGTATTGATGTTGGCATGGGTCGTGGAGGATTGGTTAATTCCCCCGGAAACATTAGCACGTGCTCCTGCCCCTATAATCGGTTCTGTCGTTCCTGAAGGCTTCACTTTATTCAACATCTCTTCTGCGGTGCTCGTGTCGTCGTTTGACTCAAACGGGACTTCTGCCCCGCAATCCCGGCAAAAACGTTCGTCTGCATCTGCAGGCTGACCACATTCCGGACAAAATCTCTCTTTACTCATGATCTTGTATGTTTATTTATTTTTCTTTTTTATTAATTTCTTGGGTTTATGCGGTGGAGGGAGTTCAATGAGCTCACCTGCGGGGATTTCCGGTGTTTGCGGAAAGACTTCTGTGCCGTCCTCCAGTAAAAGGGAGGTGACCAGAAAGTTTCCGGTTTCTTCCTCTACGCTTCCGGTAACCCCGATATGCATCCCGTCATAAGGGATAAAAAACGGGTCCCCGGATGGTAAAATTCCGGCCCGGTAAAGCTTGTATTTTTTACCGTCATCATCCGTGAGGATTGCCCTCCGACCTTCGGATTTAGACCCGTGGTCCAATAGGGGGCATTCCAGGATTCCGTGAATGGTTGTCATATCTTTATGTGTTGAATTGAAAAATCATTTTACTATATACTGGCTCCACAATCAGCGCAGAATTTCATTCCGGGTTCCAGCGAGGCTCCACAATCCGGACAGAGGGTCGAAGTGATTGTTTTTGCCGCGGGGGCTTGTGGTGTTTGCGCTTGTTGTGGCCGTGGGGCTTGTTGTTCGGGTTGTGCCGGGGCTACCTGTTGAGGTGTCTGTGGTGGCATATTATTGTGAGTCGTGTAATCCAACGCCCGGTCATAAGCCGTGTCCATTCGTCCTTCCTGACGGAGTATACGCTCATCCCGTTCACGTAGCTGGCGTTCTTTTTCGGCCATTTCTTCTTGAGCCCGACGTTCCTTGTCTTCCACCTTCTGTGCTTGAATTCCTCCGGTCATAGTCATCATGTCCCGCATCATCTGGAACATTTGGGCTTGATTCTCCCGGTGATCCGTGTCACGAGAGGCCCGTTCGGCTTCCAAGCGAGCGTCCATTTCCCGGCGTTGAGCTTCTAGTCGTTCACTTGCCTCACGCTCGGCCTCCGAGCTGTATTTATTTTCAGCGTAAGCCACGGCAGCATCTCCACCGTTTAATGCCCACACTTTTTCATCGGAAAGTTCTTTGGCATTTTCCCATTTCAGACGTTCCATTTCTTCGGCTGTCTTTAAGCGGTTTTGTTCAACTTCCGCTTCATGCTTGCGTTGATTTTCTTTTGCTTGTTCCTCCGCATTTTGCATGGCCATAAATTGTTGGAACTGGTTGTCGTCATCTTCCCGGTCCATATCATGCATCCGTTTGGCATCATTGTAGTCCATGTCTCGCTGGCGTTGATCCAGATCGAGGTTCGTTTCGGCCACCATGCGTTGTTTGTCAACTTCTTTGTAGAAACGGTTGTCTTCGTAATCGTCTTGAAGACCTTGTAACTCAAGTTCTTTTTTGATAATTAGGGTTGCTTTTTCAGCTTCGCCTTCCATACGGGTGCGCTCGAATTCGATACCGTCACGGAGTTGCATCATCTGGAACATCATCCCTCGTTGGTAATCGTTTGTTTCCAGTTGATTGTGGAGAGCACGGGCTTCATCTTCACGAATTAATCCTGTCTTGACAATTTCCAGAAGGGCCGCATCCCGCTCTTCATCGTTTTGAGCCTCTCGTACGATGCGTTCGTTTTGCAGGAAATGTTTGAATTTTTCCACTTCGTCTTCATGTAGCAACCGGTCATGATTAATCGTTTCCAGTTGTTTATCCAGGTCGAGGTCGGTCGTGGCTTCGTGCAAGCGTTGTTCATTCACTGTGTCTGCCATTCGGTTCTTGAAATCATTGGTACGTCGGAGGTAATCCAATTCTTTATCCGAAAGGTAAAGCTCGCGGCTCAACACTCTAAAACGCTCTAAATCCTCGCTGGTCGCTGAAATCTCAACAATACGCACGATGGATATTCCGAAGAAGGCTTCCGGTGCCACGGCATTGATTTTGTCTTTTAGTAAAGCATGAAGTTCCTGCGGTATACGATTCGATGTAAGTTCCGTGTCATACAGCGTATCTTGTAACACGTTCCGGATCGTATCCGTGATCTCGTCCACGATAACAGTCGTGTTCAACATCTGGCGCTCGGTCAGGTAATGAACGATGAATCGCTCCGGGTCTGAAATCTTGAAGTATGCATTCACTCCCAGTGCCATATCCAGGTACCGGGTTTGTATCTTCATAGGGACAAAATCCTTGTAATTGTCGAGTTCGCCTTGTCTGGAACCGAAAAGAAGAGGGAACGACTTATCCAGTAGGATAACAACTGAGAAAGCGGCTCCTTTCCGGGCGTTTTCCCGAATCAAATTTTGTTGTTGCAGGTAGAGTTCCTCCGTTGTCGTTTTCTCTTCTTTTTTCTTGTTTTTGAATAGGTTGACAATAAATGACCATCCCTTGCGTAACGAATCTGTCGAGGGACCGGAAGAATCACCGGACGAGCCTTTGAAATTATACGTTCCTCCGCTGATGGAGGCAATCGTGCGTCCGTTGGCACGGATATAGGCTGTTGTCCCTTCCGGGATGATAATACCTTGAATGTCGTTATACGAGTCGAATTCCGTTTCGTTAATCACACGGGCCACCTGTCCCGGTTGTATGTTCCAGTATATACGTCCCTTGACTGAATTGATGTCTGACGTCGTTTCCGGTGACGGGGTAGATGTCTTTTCCGCAAGAACAACTTTCTGACCGCATTTGATACAGAATTTAGCTCCTGGTTTTAACGGGGTTCCACATTGGGAACACGTGGTTGATTCCTCTATTTTTTGTCCGCAAGAAGTGCAAAATTTTACTCCCGGACGAAGACTTGTGTTACATTTAGGGCAATTCATATTGTATAGTTTTATAGTTTCACGTTTAGTAGATTATCTTGTGGTATATACACTCTTAATTTTTCCATCCGAACTGGTCGTGACAACAAACCGAGCGGGGATCTGCCTTTCGGAAGTCAGGTCATAATTGAATTTCATCTCTTCCTGCCCGTTACTGTACTTGATCTTTAAAACTTCTTCCATCGGACGAGGTTTGATTCCATAGTTCGCGTACAAGTGTTGTCCTATCGTATCATGAATTTGTTGAATATTGGCATTCACGGCTCCCCGTACTTGTTCAAGAATAGAGCCGTTCTCTTTTTCTGTTTTTATTTTCTCGATCGTGCATCCTATTTTAGTATTCGGATCGATCAAGGTTGTTTTGGATGTAGCTTTATTTCCGGATTTCAAGTTTGTACGAACGTTCATCGTGGTCATCGGATCGCCGAAAAGATTAAATTCCACGACGGTCAGCGCGGCATGAGGGTCTCCCGGGACGGTTCCTTGCAACACGGCACTGCGGGCAATGAATAATGCTTCAGCCACGGTATAGCCTTGTAGGATGGTACTGATGAAATAACCGGCGATGATGTCGGCGTAACTTACCGATACTCCGGATTGGGGAGAAGAGGCGTCATCAACGGCACCCCAAGCCACGCGTGATGATCCGACAAAGGCCAGCGTGTTCGTGAACAGGGAGGCAAGCATCATGCTGTGGTGTTGGTCCAGCCCGATAAAACGTCCCCCGTAACAGGCTTCGCTGATAACGATATTGGGTTCCTCGCAGGTCATCATGTGTTCCGGTTCTATGGCCGGTAATGCCCCGTACTCTTCCTTGTTGAGCATAACTCCCGCGTAACCGCGTGATTCCAATCCTTCTCCGCCGTGAAGATTGAAATAGTATAACGAGGCGTTTGTGTGGAAAACTTGTTGTAGATTCCCTTCCACGACCATGGGGGAAAGGAGTAACCGGTTATAATAGTGATCCGGTGACAGGTAACGGCTCAGATCTCGGAAATAATTCCCGTTCAGAAGATCATTTGCCACGTAACTGGACACCTTCTTCCAGTGTGGGTCACATTGACCGTAAGCCTCGTTCATCGGGAACCCGTTGGAATAATCGATGTCGCGCTCCAGATAACCACATAAATCTTCGAGTGAAGCGTCTTCTCCGAGGGGTAACCTTCCCACGAAAAAGAGCTGATCATAAGTAAATGCCGCTTGATTTTCGAGCAATGTAATCATCTCCTTCCCATAGGGGTAAGCGTAGAGCATATCCGTGTCGATACTGTCATCGTTACTGTCGTTGGGAATGTAATGATGAATGTATGGCATGGGAATAATGTCACTGCCTCCTATAATAAATAGATATTGCGATATTTCGTCTCCTGCCGCCTGTTCCCCGTTATGGACATCCGTCAATATGTCCATGTAATCCCATAACGGACTGGTTATCTTTAAATGTACTTTTTTCGAGTTACCCCAAAAACCACTTTTCCGATACGTGTAATTACCCGCGTCGACGAGTTTATACGAGATGCCGTATTCCCGTTTCTGTCGGATGAATGCATCAAAGATGGCCATCAGACTTTGCTCGTCTGTTCCCGTCTTTTCGGCTAGTAGATCCAAGTTCGTGAAAATCAATCCGTGCATACTCATACCTTGAGGGTGAGGTTTGACGGGAGTCTTTTTTTCTGTGTTACTCTCTTGTTCTATTCTTGCCCCGCATTCCGGGCAAAAATGTATATTCTGATCTTCAATACGATTACCACACTCTGGACAAAACATTGGTATTTCTTTTTATGGTTTGAGATATTTTTCCCGTCGCTTGCTAACTCCTGAAACATAATTGCGGGCCTCACTCGTGCTTAAACGATTCGTGAGGTGGCTGTATAACTGCTCGTAATTATATTTATTAATCAACGGGATAGCTTTGTTTAAATTCGTAGCCCCGGTAAAGGCTCTACTCACGTTTCCCGCTCCGGTATTATAGCTGGCAATGACACAAAGCCTGCGACAATGCGGGTCGGTGACAGAGGAAAATAGATTCATGAGAACACGAAGATAGGCCGTGCCCAGTTCTATATTATTGCGGGGAACGAAAAGATAACTCCTAGTCGGGGCCCAAGTGTTTCTATACACGTAATTATAGGCATCCAATCCCCCGGACTTGGGTACCAATTGCATCAGCCCGTAAGCGGGTACCCAACTCGTCGCCTCGGGGTTGAAACGGGACTCTTGTTCCATCACGGCAAAAATCAGCGGTTGCTCGATTTGGAATATTTGTGAAAATTCTGCCACGAGGTCTTTATAAAGTGTTGCATTTTTTGATAGATTGTCGGAAACAAGGTTCATTTCGATTTGTACCACTTGACGCACTTTCCCGTCATCTCCTTTCACTTTCGAGATCTTTTTGGGGCTTTGTGCGGCTATTGTTTTTACTAAAATGGCCTTTTCAGCTTCATTTTGCCAACCCTGTGTTTTTTGTCCAGCCCGTTTGTGTGCTTCTTCTCGTTTGTCCGCTAGCGGATTGCCGGAATTCTTGTTGCCTTCTTCTTGCACCCGGCGAGCCATGGTTGTTCCCGTGGAAATCGTGTCCCCGGATGATGCTTTTTTTTGATTGGTGTTGAGGGTCAATTTTTGTCCTTTCACCGTAGGGGTGGGAGGGGCAGCACGAACGGGTGTTATCTCTTTCCCCGTTGAACTTAAGGTTTTGTCTGGTTTATACATGGAAAAATCGACCAAGCCGTCCAGTACTGGATTATTGGTTAAAGGCTTTGAGACGTCAACGGATGACTGGTAAGGGCAGGTTGATCCTTGGCTTTTCAGCAAATGTTCAATAGCGGTAGCCAAACGTGTGTTTATAGCGTTGGAATCCATCGTGTTGTTGTCGTCAAGGGCGACTTCCACGAGGATTTTTCCTTGGTCAAAATCAACAATCGAGCGATTTTGATAGTCATTACTGTATTCTACCCATTTTGTCGGGGTATTGTCCACGATCGTATCGCTACCCCAAGTCTGTTTGATGGAGCGGGTATAACGAGAATAGTCCGCACGTGCCTGAGCCTCGTATTTTTCGTGTTCTTCCAGTGCTTTTTTACTATATTCTTCAAAATCAGCAACAGTTTGTGTTGCATCCTTTTCGAATTGCCTGCGGAGGGAATCGACAGCTGTCGCACCTGTTGATCCCACGGATTGTGCATGACTGATAGACGGTAAAATGATGATGCACAGAAGAAATATAAATTTCTTTGTGCTTAAATAATACTTAAATTTTAGTTCCACGCTTAAATGAAATTATTCCTATTGGTATTTCTTAATTATAATCAAAAAAAAGGTGTTTAAAAGCATTGCAATATATAAACATTTTTGTTAATATATATGATATTATTTATTAATTGATGTGTGTATATAAAATATAGTTATTCAATAAGTTAAAATTGGCTTTGAGAGCCTGTTGTTGAATTTTGTTTTAACTATTATTAATTATTTATTTTGGGGTTAAATAGAGGTGTCTTTTCTTTCTTAAGAAGGCTTTCTGTAGCCTTTTTTAATGTGAATAGTGAAGTTTTTTAACGTTCTATAAACCTCAATTATATATTTCGAGATGGTTTCATTTTGTGTGTTTGGGCAGGGGATGAATGAGGGGAGAAAGTAAGTGAGTTTTGTATAGGAAGTCTATTCTGATTTCATGTTGATTAATGAATGAATAGCACATCAATACCGTCATGAACATTATAGATACCTTATAGGTACCTTATATGAACCTTATACTAAATAAGGTTCATAAAGTATAAATACAATATATTGAAAAGATTACTTACGGTATTGATGACTTATTGATACCCTATCAATAAGGTTGCCTTTAAGCTACTGTTTAGTATCTGCGGACTATCTTCTTATAAATAGAGAATTATTTTCAAACTTTCTTTTGTTGCCATTTCGTATACTTGAGGTAGAGTAACGAAACGACACCAATCAATATGCCATAAGTGATTTCTACGGTCCACACGAATGCGACGTCGGAACGAACGACCGTAGTGAATAGCCACGTTTGGAACGTGTAAAAAATAAGGACAAAACTCTCAAGGATGAGGGCATGCGTGGTGTTTCCTGTTCCGGAGATGGCCTCAAAGAAGGTGATCCCGAAACAGAAACTGAGGGCTGCCAGACCGACCACGTAAAGAGACGGAATAGATGCCGCAATCAGCTCGTTACTATTGGAGTAGATGGATAGCACGTAATGTGGGAATGTGTAGCATATAAGTAGAACGGGAAGGACACTTAGCATGGAGAGTTTCACGATCCGGCGCAAGGTTCTCATGATTTCCGGTTGTCTTTGTTCCCCGATCAAGCGGCTGGTTAGCGTGTTTGCAGTCGCACCGTAACCGAATACCGGGATGAGGATAAGCATATAGACACTACGTACGATAATGGTTATCGCGATGGGGCGTTCTCCCATGTGTTCGATGAGCATGAAAAATATGTACCATGTTCCAAATGACAATAGCTTTTGCAACATGGTCGGGAAGGCCGTTTTCAGCACGGTGAGCATGAGCCAACCTTCCAATTTGTGGAACGAGAAAAGTGCATATTGTTTGATCGGGAGTTTTAATAAAGTATAGAAAATGAAAATAAGACAGGCGGAAATTTCTGCCATTACGGAGGCAAGTGCTGCGCCACCGACTCCCAATTCCGGAAAACCGAATTTCCCGAAAATGAGTAGATAGTTGAAAATTACGTTAATGGTGGCCATGGCAGCCGTTGAGTAGCCGATGATCTTCGTGTTGGAGAGTCCGATGTAAAGGGCTCGGAACAGGAAATTGAAACACACGAATATAATCCCGTAATGGCGATAGGACATGTATTCCATGGCTGCCGCGTAAATATTGGGTGACTGGATGGAGGCTCCAAGCAGTACATCACTGTAATATCGTTGAATAAGAAAGAGTGTCATGGACAGGAAAAACACGAAACATAGTCCGTGTTCGAAAACGACACCGATCCGGTTTAGTTTACCTTCCCCGAGTCGCCGGGCCACGATAATTTGTATCCCAATAGAAAATCCCCAGGCTAGCGTGGAAAAAACATAATAGTAGATTCCGGCCATGGCGGAAGCCCCCAAGGCAACTTCGCTGACTCGTCCCAAAAATGCCGTGTCGGTAAGGGTAATGAGAGTTTGTGCCAAACTACCCAATATGATCGGGTAAGCTATGTTCCAGATGGTTTTGTTCGTGATGATTGTTTTCATGTAGGTGTTTTTACGATACAAAATTACGTTAGTATTTCGAAAATTAAAAATGGCTAGTGGAAATTTGAGGAATAAATAGTAACTTCGTGAGTTTAAATTTTAAATTCAGAAACAATGACAATAGAAGAACAGGTTAGTAAAGGCATCATGGCTGCCATGAAGACTAAAGATACCATTCGTTTGGAAGTTTTAAGAAATATAAAAAAGGTTTTTATCGAGGCAAAATCTGTTGCCGGGGCTCCGGAGCAAATTGCTGATAGTGAAAGCGTGAAGATTATCCAGAAGTTAGCTAAACAAGGACGCGAATCGGCCGAAATATATAAAAATCAAGGACGTGAGGATCTGTATGCTCACGAGATTGCACAGGTTGAGGTGCTGAACGAGTTCTTGCCGAAGCAGTTGAGCGAGGATGAGTTGAGAACTGCGTTAAAAGTGATCATCGAGAAGGTTGGGGCGACTTCTGCTAAGGAGATGGGAAAAGTGATGGGTGTTGCTTCCAAAGAATTGGCCGGGGTTGCTGACGGGAAAGCTATTTCAGCTATTGTGAAAGAATTATTAAGCTAAGGTTCATAGGGATTTAGCAGGAAAGTCTACGGATTTAACGATCGGGTTATTGATTTTCTTTATGGACTGATTGAAAATGAATATCAGGAATAGAGAGCATTGATGAAATAATTAACGATCTTTGTATATACGTAAAGATATTCACGTGACGGTGGGGAGGGAAACGTGTATGGTGGGCTTTGTAGACTTTAGGACTTTTATGAATTTGTAATTAAGTGAAAAATGAGTAGTGTGAAAGATTGGACTGCCAGCGTAATCAAACAGGCAGAGATCGATAAATATCTGGATGGGGGAAAGGATTTTATTGACGAGGAACAGATATTTGCGGATATTGAAAAGTATAAAAATCCCGACAAACAACAAGTTCGGGATATTTTACAAAAATCTTTGGATATAAAGATTTTAACTCCGGCAGAAACGGCTACGTTGCTGAACGTGGAAGATCCGGAATTATTACATGAAATGCAGGAGGCGGCGTTGGAAGTGAAGAAAAAAGTATATGATAATCGTATCGTTTTCTTTGCTCCTTTGTATTTGTCGAATCTTTGCGTGAACAGCTGTAAATATTGCGGGTTCCGTGCGGAGAATAAAGACGAAGTTCGCCATGTCCTGACGATGGATGAGGTGCGGGATGAGGTGGCTGCCGTGATTGACGAGGGACATAAGCGAATGATTGCCGTGTATGGCGAGCATCCTAAAAATGGAGCCGACTATATCGCGGATTCTATTTCCACGATTTATTCCGTGAAACGCACGACTCCTACGGGGAATGGTTTTAATAATATTCGTCGGGTAAACGTGAACGCGGCTCCCATGGAGATTGCCGACATGAAGAAATTATGGCGTGCGGGAATCGGTACGTTCCAGGTGTTTCAGGAAACCTACCACCGGGAAAGATATGCCGAATTGCATCCGGCAAACACGGTGAAAGGAAATTATCGCTGGCGGCTTTATGCCATGCACCGGGCTATGGAGGCCGGAGTAGACGACGTGGCTATTGGGGCTTTGTTCGGCTTGTACGATTGGAAGTTCGACGTGATGGGTCTAGTGCATCATGCATGGGATTTGGAAAAACATTTCGGTATCGGACCGCATACCGTGTCATTCCCGCGTATGCAACCGGCTCCCGGTTCATTCTTGAGTGAACATTCTCCTTATATCGTGAGTGACGAAGCCATGAAACGGGTGGTTTCCGTGTTGCGTCTGGCAATTCCGTATAGTGGGTTGATCGTGACGGCACGTGAGAATCCGGAGCTGAAACGCGATCTGATCAATCATTACGGGTGTACGCAGACAGATGCTTCTTCTAAGTTGGGGATCGGGGCTTATGCCAAGAAGTTGAAACAAGAGGAGAACCCGGATAAGGTGCAGTTTATGTTGGGTGATCAGCGTTCTTTGGACGAGGTGATCCGTGAATTGGCCCATGATGGGATGATTACTTCTTTCTGTACGGCAGGGTATCGCTGTGGTCGTACGGGGGATAAGATCATGAATTTGTTGGAGAAAGGTGTGGAAGGTAAATTCTGTAAACTAAATGCAGTATTGACGTTCCGGGAATATCTGAATGACTACGCTTCTCCGGAGACTCGTGAGATCGGAGAGAAGTTGATTGCACAGGAGTTGCAGGAAATTGAAAATATGCCATTCTTTACAGATAAAAAATTACTCCCCACGTTCCGTTCCTATTATGATAGAATTGCGAGAGGGGAGAGGGATCTGTATATGTAATTTAGAGTTTAAGGTTTAGAATGAAAAAGATTCCGTGATTGCCGATTCGATGATTGGGTGATTAAAATCACTTAATCGAAAATCATTAAATCACTTAATCGATAGGATCTAAAATTAAAAGGGGAGTTTGAGCGTGATGCGTTCAGCTTCCTTTTTTCTTTTTATTTCTTCTTTTTCACCTTTGCGGAAGACGTAGACTAGACCGAAATGTTCGCATTTTTGGCGGCGTATTTCTTCGTCTTCGAGGTCTGCGTAATGAGCTTCGATTTCGTTCCACAAGGTTAGAATGTATTCGTCTGCCTCGCCCCGGTATTGTGCTACTTCGGCACTGCAACGTGCGGAGTTTTGCTGGAATTGCTTTTGGGCGGCATAGGCTTGTTTGAAGTTTTCATAATTCACTTTCACCAAAGCGATGGAAGGACTGTATACGGGATTTCCCCCGCCATTACGAGTACGTTCTTGTTCTCCGGTTATCACTTTTGCTCCCCATTCCAGTAAATCCTGATCAGAAACTAGTGAAGGGAGTTTAGTATCATTTTCATCAATCCCATAAAAAGTTCTTGCCACGGGTTTTAATTCTCCCCGGGCTATCGTGAAATTCAGTACTTGCAGAAAATGAGAAATGTATAATTTTGCTTTTCGTGTATATTCTGCATATTTCCGGCTGTTCACGTTTTGTTTATCTCTGGCACATTGAGAATTCGTGATTGCCGTTTTGAATCTTGGTAAGAAGAATTCAATCTTTTGCCTAAGATTTAATGAAAACGGTAAGTTGTTGATATTAGAAAACTCTTCGTTATTCAAGGCTGTTTCTAATGCCCTTATCCTTGCTGCGTCTGTATTCGGTAATCTTCTGTAAGGCATATCCTTAGCAATTAGTTAAATAATGATCAAAACTCTGATGCGAAGGTATGAAAAATATTAATGTAAATCAATATTCGCCACCGAGATTTTGTGATTTATGATTTACGATTAAGTGATTCCTTTCCATAAGCTAATTTTTTATTATAAATTATTTTTTGATCGTGTTTTTATAATGAGTATAGTTTTCCATGATATTGTTGACGAAGTTGAATGTTTGTTTCCCGTCGCAATAGCCGAAACGGACAACAGAATCCCGGTATATTTCCGGTTGGGATTTATGGAGCATGAAATAATCCACGTTGTTATCCCAGACTTTGGGGTTTTTCCCGTATGATTCGGCTAATCGGATAGCATCGAGTACGTGTCCCAGACCTGCATTATAAGCAGCCAAAGTGAACTTAATTTGTTCCAGCGTGTCGAGGTCGAATTTGTTGAACTTGTTTTCCAGGTATTTTAGATAGTAAGCCCCGACATGAATGTTGTCTTTAGGTTCTTCGTATTCCTCGAATCCGAGTTGCAGGGAGGTTTCCGGCATAACTTGCATCAGACCGACAGCCCCAAGGTGGGAAGTGGCTTCCGGGTCGAAACCGGATTCTTGGTAGATAACGGCTGCCAATAGGCGCCAATCCCAACCGATTGCCCGAGCCTCTTTTTTAATGATTGGGTCAAAGCTGGAGATAACTCCATTTTTCAGTTTGTAGTATTTAGAGTTGTGTAATGACGTGATGTAACTGTTTTTGTAATAACGGTTATACAGGACATTTAGTTTTCCGCTCTTTTTAATGGCGTCCAGCCAAGTATTGATTTCTTCATCCAATAGACTAGCTTTTTTCGTGACGGCCCAAGCCACAGGGCTCTCGGCGGATAGCTGAAGAGAGTAGTCAATATGTTTCATGTACTGGGAGGCGATCTGGGCAATATTTTTATCGATGACCGTGTAGGGAATTTCCCCGTTTTCTATTTTTAGTAAAATGTCTTCGAATGTGACATCTTCCAGTTCGGTGATTTTCAGATTTAATTGTAAGGAATCGTTTAAGTGTTGCAGGAATCGGGTGAAAGAGGTGCCTTCCTGTAAAAATATTTCTTTACCCTTGAGGTCATCTACCGATTGGAGAAGCGTGTCCGACGTGTGTTGAACGAGTACTTGGCTGGTGGTGAATAGGGGGAGGCTGAATTGCACGTATTCTTTTCGGGAATCCGTGACAGAGAGGCTCATGGCGATCAAGTCATATTGGCCTTCATTCAGTTTTTGAATACTTTCGTCAATATTCGTGTTTATTTCGATATTTAGCTTCACTCCCAGATAATCGGCGAAATCTTTTACCAATTCGTAGTGAAATCCTTTGGGAATACCTTTATACACGTAGTAGTCTGTCGTGTTGTAATAGCTACATACATTTAATACCCCGCGTTGCTCTATTTTTTCCAACGTTCCGAGTTCTGGTATGACTAGCGGTAGTTCTTCTTGTTTTGTTTTGCACGAGGCGAAACAGGATAAGAACAACAGCGTGTACGTAATAGTTTTTATTATATACATACTGCAAAAATACGGAAAATGTTGTAAACTACCAAATTAGTAAAAGTAGTTTGTGGTTTTCATCACGTTAGCGAGCTTCTTGTGTTAGTCAAAAAAGTTCCACCGGATACCGAATTTCACCTTTGCCGGGTTGATTGGATAGGTGTATGCCGAGAAATAATCCCTGCTACCAAAGAACTCGTTAAAATGTTCGTATTTAACAAATAAGTCGGCTCGTTTTATATTTAACGTGACGAATACATCCATTTTCGGATAGTTTCCGGTTTTCTCGATTTCCTGGTTGTAGAACTGCATGATTGCCGGGTCGTACGCGTTTGCATAGAACGAGGTGTTGTAGAACAAGTCAATACCGATCTGGAAACCCAAAGCTTGTTTAAAAAAGCGGTTCTGGTAGTAATTGTGCGAGTGAAGTGCTACTTGGGGTAATGGTAGTATCTTTTCCTTGTTGGTCACTTGGTAGTACACTTTCTGGTCGAAGTAGAAATGTCCCAGTCGGAATATTTGTTTTGCCCATGCCGTGAATACCATAAGGTCTCCATCATATTGACGGGGCATAGCGGTTGTGTCGAAATAAATATAGTTCTTCGTGTTGTTGAGGGCCACCCCGACTTCTGTTCGAAGGCGTTTATTCGTGTAATGCCCTCGTAAATTGTAGGCGTGTATCTTGTCAAAACTATTCTCCCATTGATTGTGGTTCCCTTGGTACTGGAGATAGTAGTGATTCGGGGTTTGCGTTTCCAGCAAGGCATGGACGGTGACGGAGGAATTTCTTCCTTTATTCAAGTACTGGATAATTCGTCCTTCTAATGAATAGTCGGCAGAATAATCTCCGGCCAGGCAAAAACTTCCCCAGATGTCGAAATTAAACATGGTGGTACTGTCCATGTTAAAGGTTCCGGCTGTCAGGTATGTCCCGGTGTATTTGCTGGTTCCCCTGTTATTAATCGTGTCCAGCGAGACCCGTTGATCGTAACTCAGGTATTTGAATTTAAGTCCGGCATATACGCCCGGTAAATATTTATATTTGGGATGTTCATTCAAGATGAATTTGGCGTCGATTTCATATTTCCGGTTTTTGATCATATCGGAATTTCCCTGTTTACTAATGTAGGTAGTATCAGAGAAAAATCCTTCTTCGACACTCTCTTCTTTGAACGAATAACGATTATCCTCTGCTTTGAGGGCCAAGGCAAATTTCATGGGATAGGTTATTGTGGTGTCTATCGTGGCACTATCTTTTTGCGTGATGATTTCCTTGGGATTACCGATATTGTATTGCGCCAGAGCCTTGAAATTGAAATTCATGAGGTTGTTCTTTGGCTCCATGGCAAGCCGTGTACCGACAACTTTGGGATCAAGCGAGGTATCCCGGATATCGGCTAGGTTTTCGATACCACCATTCTCTGTGATGTGTGCCATATTCTGGTTTATGAACATGGATACTGCCATCCGGTCTTTCTCGTATGAACTGAAAAAAGAAAAATTGTAAGTTTTGGATTTTTGATAAGAATAGGCTCCATCCGATGAAATGAGGTTATACCGGAATCCGGCATTCCAATAGGGGCGTATGTTCTGAATGTGCCACACGTCCAGCCAGTCCTCTGTTTTTCCCCGGCCCCCGCCGTTGAAATAACTTAATTGTGTGAAAGGCGTGGTAGTGTTGTAATCTAACGCGTCTTCCGGTTTAAAAAAATAATCTCTTAGCCGATCTTGCGGTAAGAAATCTTCTCCTCGGGGACGCAGAATGTAAATATCTGATACATAAGGGGCCGGGAAGTTTCCCAGGTATGTATTGGAAACACTGTGTTTGAATATCAAGTTTGTGTTTTGTAGCCCGTCTTGAAGTGTATCAATCTGGTAAAATTCTTTATACACACCGTCGTGTACCCATTTCCAAGTTAAACGATGATGCGGAACGTAACGTTGTTCTTTCGTGGAGTCACGTTGCATTCCTTCTTCCCGGGGATCCCTTCCATCGGGGTTTTCGTAACCGAAATCACTCTGGGCTAACGATGTGAGTGAAATCAGACAGCATATTATGGTATAAAATATATTTTTCATGGCCTGCAAATATACAGAAACTTTTAAAACTCTCATAAATTAATTACCTTCGCGTCGAATATGTTATAATAATTTTAGTATGGATAAAAATCATCTCGTGGAAGAAGAAGGTGAAGGTAAATCATTAAACTTCATCGAACAGATTATTGAAGAGGAGTTGGCCGAGGGAAAGAATGGCGGTCGGGTACATACTCGCTTCCCGCCGGAACCGAATGGGTACCTACATATCGGGCATGCAACTTCTATATGCTTGAACTTCGGATTAGCAACCGAATACCAGGGAAAATGTAACCTGCGTTTTGATGACACGAATCCCTCGAAAGAGGATGTCGAATATATTGATTCCATACAACAAGATATTCAATGGTTAGGTTTCCAATGGGAAGGAGAACCGCATTTTGCATCTGATTATTTTCAACAGTTATATGACTGGGCTGAAAAACTGATTCTGGAGGGGAAGGCTTACGTGGATGATCAGCCGGCAGAAGTGATCAGCGCTCAACGTATGACTCCCACGGAACCCGGAGTAAATAGTCCTTACCGGGATCGGACTCCGGAAGAGAATTTGGATTTATTCCGCCGGATGAAAAACGGTGAGTTCCAAGCCGGAGAGAAAGTTCTGCGAGCAAAAATAGATATGGCATCTTCTAATATGCTGATGCGTGACCCGATCATGTATCGTATTATGCACGTGGCTCATCACAGAACCGGGGATAAATGGTGTATTTACCCGATGTATGATTTCACGCATGGTCAGAGCGATTATCTGGAAGGTATTACACATTCTATATGTACGTTGGAGTTCGAGGTGCACCGTCCTCTGTATAACTGGTTTCTGGATCAGTTGATTGACACAGAGTATCGTCCCCGGCAGATTGAGTTTGCCCGTCGTAACTTGAGTTACACGGTGATGAGTAAACGTCGTTTGCTGGAACTCGTTCAGAAGGGAATTGTGGCAGGTTGGGATGATCCCCGTATGCCGACGATTACCGGGTTGAGGCGTGCAGGATATACCCCTGAATCTATCCGTAATTTTGCAGAGAAGGTGGGGGTTGCCCGTCGGGAGATCGTGGTAGATATGGCTTTATTGGAATTCTGTGTTCGGGAGCATTTGAATAAGATTGCTCCCCGCGTGATGGCCGTATTGGACCCGGTTCGGGTGGTGATTGACAATTACCCGGAAGGACAGACCGAAACCGTGGAAATCGAGAATAATCCGGAAGACGAAACGGCCGGAACGAGGATGGTTCCTTTCTCTCGCGAACTATATATCGAACGGGATGATTTTATGGAGGATGCTCCGAAAAAATTCTTCCGGATGACTTTGGGTAATGAGGTTCGCTTGAAAGGTGCTTATATCGTGAAGTGTGAAAGCGTGGAGAAGGATGCGGAGGGAAATATCACGACAATTCATTGTACGTATGATGCGGATACCCGTAGCGGTACCGGATCGGCAAGTAACCGGAAGGTGAAAGGTACTTTGCATTGGGTGTCAGCCCCGGACGCTATCGAGGCGGAAGTGCGTTTGTATGATCGATTGTTTAAAGATCCGGACCCTGCCGGACATAAAGATGTGGATTTCAAGGAATTCTTGAATGAAAACTCATTAAAAGTTTTGACGGGATGTAAGTTGGAGCCGAGTTTGAAGGAGGCGAAAGAAGGTGACCGTTTCCAATTCCAACGTCTGGGATATTTCTGCGTGGATAAAGATTCCAAGCCGGGAGCGCTGGTGTTTAACCGGACTGTTGGTTTGAAAGATACGTGGGCAAAACAAAATAATTAATGTGATGAAAGTTACAAAGGAGAAGTTGATGAGTGAAATCCGGGCGTATCTGTTGATCACGTTCGGTTTGTTGATATACACGTTCGCCGTGACGGCATTTTTGGCTCCGCATCGTATGGTCGGTGGTGGAGTGACCGGTATTTCAACAATTATTTATTTCCTTTCCGGAGAGGTGATTCCGATCGGGTATAGCTATTTCGTGATCAACTTTTTGTTGGTGGCGATTGCTATCAAGATTCTGGGACCTCGTTTCGGTTTTAAGACCATTTACGCTATTTTCATGAGTTCTTTCTTGTTGAGTGTGTTTCAGAACCTGATACACGAACCTCTGCTGGAAGATAAATTCATGTGTGCCGTGATTTCCGGTATCATGTGTGGTGCGGGGATCGGTATTTCTCTGGTGAACGGGGGAAGTACTGCCGGTACGGATATTGTTGCCATGATTATCAACAAGTACCGGAATATCAGTCCTGGTAAAATTATCATGTACATCGATGTGTTTATCATCGGATGTAGTTACTTTATTGGGGAGGATACCGTGATAGATCCCACGGCAAAAATAGCCACTATTATCTATGGTTACGTGGTGATGGGGGTTAACTCCTACACGATTGATTTGGTGTTCACGGGACAGATGCAATCGGTACAATTCCTTATATTTTCCCAAAAATACGAGGATGTGGCGAATTCCATTACTCGTGATTTGCGACGCGGTGTTACCGTGGTGGATTGTCAGGGATGGTACACCGGAGAGGCTCGTAAGATGTTGATTGTCGTAGCTCGTAAGAGCGAAATGCAAAATATTATGCGTGTAACGAAAATGGTTGATCCTGATGCGTTCTTGACGATGAATACCGTTATGGGAGTTTATGGTCGGGGATTCGATACGCTGAAAATCTGACGATTCGTTTATAAACGTTACGGACAAAGAAGTGGATCAAAAGCCTTTTTGATCCACTTCTTTTTTTCGTATATTTGTCGGGTTAAAATGCACGACAGATGAAAATTAAAGTATTTACAAATAATCCATGGCAAGAGAACACGATCGTGTTGTATGACGAGACAGGGGAGGCTGTGATTATTGATTGCGGTTGTTTTTCGAAGGAAGAAGGCCAACGTTTGAAGAGTTTCTTGGTGGAGAACCAGTTGATTCCGGTAGCATTGTTAAATACACATTTGCATATCGATCATATTTTCGGGAATAATTTCATGCTGGATGAATTTGGGCTATCAGCCCGGGCGCATGAGGCGGATTCGTTTTGGGTAGAAGATGCCGAAAGATATGCGGCTATGTTAGGTGTGAAAGGAATTACCCCGCCACCGGCTTTGGGGGAATACCTGAAAGATGGGGAGGTCGTGAAGTTCGGACATTCGGAATTGAAGGTGATTCATGTCCCGGGACACTCTCCGGGAGGGCTTTGCTTTTATAGTGACAAGGATAAATTACTGGTTGCCGGGGATGTTTTGTTCCAAGGAAGTATCGGCCGGGCTGATTTGCCGGGTGGGGATATGAATCAGTTGTTGAATGGTATCCGGGAAAAATTGTTTGTATTACCCGATGATGTTCGTGTCATTCCCGGGCATGGAGGATTCACGACGATCGGGGAAGAAAAAAGAATGAATCCATTTTTTCAATAGAGTTATATGAGAAGGATCGGAATAATTGTGGCCATGACGTCCGAATATGGATTGGTGAAATCATTATTGGAACAGACAAAAGAGGAATCTGTTCGCGGACTTCTTTTCACGGAAGGACATACCGGGAACGTGGAGGTTATCTTGGTTAAAAGCGGTATTGGAAAGGTATGTGCTGCTGTCGGTACGATGGAAATGATACAGCGTTACACACCGGATATTATTGTCAATACCGGGGTAGCGGGAGGGATAGATCCCTTGACACAAGTGATGGATATTGTTGTGGGCGAGAATATGGTTTATCATGACGTGTGGTGTGGGGAAGGAAATGAATATGGTCAGGTGCAAGGTTTGCCGGCTCGTTTTGTTTCGGATAAGGAGTTGTGTAAATTGGCATTGTCTGTTGCTCATGAGGGTAATGTTTACGGTGGTTTGATATGTAGCGGGGATAAGTTTATTACCGATAAAGAGGAGTTAACGGAGATTAAAAAACGTTTTCCGGAAGGAATGGCGGTAGACATGGAATCATGTGCCATTGCACAAGTTTGCTATATGTGTGGGGTTCCATTCTTGAGCTATCGTATTATCAGTGATACTCCCGGGGTAAAAGATCATTACAAACAATATTTGAATTTTTGGGAAGAGGCACCTAAACGTTCTTTTGAAATGATTAAAGTGTTGATTAAAGTCTTATCAGAAGAATAAAATTTAAAGTATGGAAAAAATACCGAGTTTTACGATTGATCACCTGCGCTTGTTGAGGGGAATTTATGTTTCCCGTAAAGACTATTTAGGCGATCAGGTGGTCACGACGTTTGATATACGCATGAAGGAACCGAACCGGGAACCCGTTTTGGGGCAGGGGGAGTTACATACGATAGAGCATCTGGCGGCGACCTATTTGCGCAATCATAAGGAGTGGGGTGACAAGATCGTGTTTTGGGGACCCATGGGATGTTGTACGGGAAATTACTTTTTGATGAAAGGCGACTTGGAGTCCCGTGACATCGTGGAGTTAATGCGGGAAACCTTCCGTTTTATCCGGGATTTCGAGGGAGAAGTTCCCGGTGTTGCCGCTAAAGATTGTGGTAATTATTTGTTACACAATTTGCCTATGGCAAAATACGAGGCTGCAAAATATCTTTCCGAAGTGTTAGATGTGATTGAGGAGAAGAATTTGATATATCCAATGTAATGAAAATAGGAATTATAGTTGTTTTGATAGCCTTATTAACGGCTTGTGGGGAGAATAAAGACAAGGAGAGAACGATTAGCGTGAGTATTTTACCGCAGCGTTATTTCGTGGAGAGAATTGCGGGTGATTACGTGAAGGTGAACGTGATGATTCCACCGGGAGCGAATCCGGCGGTGAGTGATCTGAGTACGGAGCAGTTGAAGGCTTTACACAATAGCTCTGTTTATTTTGCCGTGGGATATTTGCCTTTCGAGTTGAGTAATTTGTATCCTTTTCTGGAAACTCAGAAAAATATGTTACTCGTGAAGCAATCTGTCGGGATGGATTTGGAGCAAGGAGCTTGTAATCATGACCACGGACATGGACATCAGCACGATCACGGTTCGCATGACGGGAATTTTGATCCTCACGTGTGGATGTCTCCCCGGTATGCGGAGATGATGGCTCGCACGATGTTGGATGTGTTGGCGGCAAAATTCCCCGATCAGAGGGAGGCGTTTGAAAAAAACTATCGTCAGTTCCGGGTGGAGATTGATAGCATTGATCAGGCAGCCCGTCGAATTATTCCGAAGAAAGAGAATAAAACTTTTCTAATTTATCATCCGGCACTGACTTATTTTGCCAAGGATTACGGGATGGAACAAATCTCTATTGAAGATGAGGGAAAGGAACCGAATCCTTCGCACTTGAAAGCGGTGATCGATACTTGCCGGGCTAAAGGAATAAAGATTGTTTTCATTCAGAATCAATTTGATGTGGCCAATGCCAAGGCTATCGCCAAGGAGATTGATGGAGAGGTGATAACCATAGACCCGCTGAGGCCGGACTGGAAGGCCGAGATGTGTTCTTTATTGGGTATCATTGAACAGAAAATGAAATAGAAGAATGAATGAACTTCTGGAGTTAAAAGGGATTACAGCGGGATACGAGCAGGCGGTCGTGTTGCGGGATGTAAATCTTACCATTCGGGAACATGATTTTATCGGGATCATCGGACCGAACGGGGGTGGAAAAACAACTTTATTGAAGGTGATTTTGGGATTGTTAAAACCTTTCTCCGGTGAAATTGTTTATCATGTTACTAAACAATCTTTGTTTGGTTATTTGCCTCAGAACAGCCGTTTTGACGCAAGATTTCCGATTAGCGTGAAAGAGGTCGTTTTGTCCGGTTTGATGTCGGAGAAGGGAATTTTTAAGGGTTACACGAGGGCTGATCGGGAAAAGGTGGATGAGCTTTTAAAAACATACGGAATGGGAGGATTCGGGAATCGCCCGATAGGAGAGCTTTCCGGGGGACAGATGCAGCGGGTATTCTTGTGTCGAGCTATTATTTCTTCCCCGAAGATTCTTATTCTGGATGAGCCTTCTACTTACGTGGATGCGAATTTTGAGAATGAGTTCTATTCCGTGTTGGGCGAGTTGAACAAAACGATGAGTATCGTGATGGTTTCTCACGATTTGGGAACAATCTGCTCTTACGTGAAGACGATTGCCTGCGTGAATGGCGGCTTGCATTATCATGAATCAAATTTGATCACGCCGGAACAATTGAAATTATATAATTGTCCGATTGAATTGATCTCTCACGGTACGGTACCTCATCGGGTGTTGTTGAAACACGATCGTACAATTGAAAATGGAGAATTGAAAATTGAAAGTGAAGGGAAACACTAGATTGATTGTTTTTTCAATCTAAAATCTAAAATCATTAAATCTAAAATTAATAAGGTGTTTGAATTATTAGAATATACTTTTTTCCAGAATGCACTGTTGTGTACAATTCTGATTGGCGTGAGTTGTGGATTGATAGGAACTTATATCGTGGCCAAACGGATGGTCTTTATCAGTGGGGGAATTACACACGCTTCTTTCGGGGGATTGGGATTAGCCTATTTCTTAGGGCTATCGCCTCTTTTCGGAGCGGCCGTGTTTGCTTTAGCCGCCGCTTTCTGTATTCTATATCTTTCGGATAATAAGCGATTTAAGGAAGATTCATTGATTGGGATATTCTGGTCTGCGGGTATGGCCATCGGGGTGTTGTTTATTTATCTGACACCGGGGTATGCTCCTAATTTGTTATCTTACTTGTTTGGTAATATCCTCACGGTGACGGGGGAGCAGGTTATTCTCTCGCTTTTGTTGTGTTTGGTGATCATCGTGTTTTTTGCTAAATTTTATCGTCCTCTATTCTATATCGCTTTTGATAAAGAATACAGCCGGACACATTTCGTTGCATTGAATGGTCTGGAAATCGGAATTACGGCATTGATCGCTTTGTGTATCGTGTTGTGTATGAAACTAGCGGGAATCATTCTCGTGATTTCGTACCTCACCATGCCACAGGCTATTGCCGGGATGTTTCATAAGAATTTCACGAAACAGCTTGTGTGGGCAACGATTATTAGTTGTGCTGGTTCGGTTATCGGCTTATTTACTTCGGCAGCGCTGAAATTACCTTCGGGGGCAACTATCGTGCTTTGTTTCTTGTTGATATTTATTGTTTGCTATTTGTGGAAAAGGAAAAAATAAAAGTCGCCGAATTCGGCGACTTTCACTACTTATTCATTTTGTAACTTAATGCTCCAGAGGGACATTTGTTAATTTGTTCGATTAATTCTGCCGTTGTGGCGTTCTCGATTTTGACCCAAGGTCTTTCTTTGGGATTGTATACCTTGGGTAACATTTTCACGCACACTCCGGCGTGTTGGCATAAACCCGGTTGCCAGATAATGGTTAACTCTCCGTTTGTATATTCAATTTTCTTATCCATGTGTGCTTATTTTATATTAATACCTTTCATCACGATGCGTCTCCATTCGGGGTGTTTCTTGATATAAGCTGCCACGAAAGGACAAAGTGGAACTAACCGCAAACCTTGCCGCTCAATGTCTTGTAACGTTTTTTCTACCAACTGGCTACCTATCCCTTTCCCTTCCAGTTCCCGCGGGACTTCGGTATGGGTAAGATATATCTCTCCGTTGATTGATTTTATATATTCGATTTTCGGGGTATAGTTCCCGATACGGAATTCGTATTGTTGCCGATGTACGTCATCTTTTAATTCATAATCCTCAGTCATAGCCTTAATTTTTAAAGTTTAATTATAAATTAAACGTTTTGAAAAGCGATTTTGTTCTGTTTTTAGAGAATTTTTTGAACATGGATATAGTATTCATTAACACGTGTTTTATTACTCTCATGGTACGTTGTTACTCTATTGTTTGGCTAGGTTTTCTCCGTGTCTTCTCCGTGCTTTCTCCGTGTCACTTGCGAGTGATCGCCGGAGAAAATACATTTGAATGCGGAATGAATCAAAACGGAGTTATATTGAAACATCGAAGGAACATAGGTATGACCTAGAGGTGATTGTATGTTAAAGTTTTGTTTCAATTGTTTTTGCTGGAAATTTATTTCTAGCTTTAGTCTGGTGTTTCCTTTTAGGATCTATGTATGATATGGGGTTTGTGACCTAAAATAATGTTAGGGTACGATAGTACCTTTTGTGGGTTTGTGGATAGTTATTTTGTTGGAGGTAAGAAACGGAATACAGGAAAGTCAATAGTGGATATGTAAATAAAGTTGTTTTATGGATGAGATAATTAAAAGATTTCGGGAAGGAAATCAACGTGCATTCGAAGAGTTATTCTGGGGATTTTTCTCTGCAGGACGCCAGTTTGTCAAGTCTTTCCAAGTTGACGATTCTTCTGCAGACGATATTCTTCAAGAGGTGTTCATTCATATCTGGGATAAACGACAAGCTTTCAAGAGTGAAGATCATTTTAAGGCTTATTTTTATAAAGCGTTGAGAAATAATACGGTGAAATACATCACGAGAAATAAGCATATACTGAATCTCGAATCTGCCGAGAACAAGGAGAGTGATGATGTATTGCTCAAAATCACCGAAATCGAGTTTAAGCGTGAAATATCCCGGGCCATTTCCTTATTACCTGAAAAGCGTCGGGAGATCATTCTGTTGTCGATGTCCGGCATGAGCGAACAGATGATCGCCGACACTCTCAATATTTCTATCAATACGGTAAAGAACCAAAAAACAAAAGCCTATGCCTCTTTACGTCAAGAACTTAAAGATATTAGTAGTTTTGTTCTTTTATTTGGGTTGTGAAGTCTTTTTCTGACGTTCCAGCGTGTTTATGATCCGGGTTCGTATATCGTCTTTGTTAATCAGAGCGACAATTTGTTTACTCTGGTCTTCACTCCATACTTCGTTTACGGCCGGAATGGTGAAGTATAGGAATCGATCGATGTCATTATTTTCAAGGTCACCGGATACCTTTTTAATCATTTCGAAAAGTGCTTCCCCTCCTTCTTTCGTCAGATAAGTGGCTACTGCCGCTTGATAGAGAGGTAAAGAGGTTACGCCAGTAAGGTGAAGTGCTTCCAGTTGTTTGTTAACTTGTTCTACATCAGTCGTGGTTGCAGCCATTTGTTTGCCAAGAATACCACAATAATAGGCTTCGTATTTCCGATTTAGGATTTGATCCACTTTATCTTGCCCCACGACTTCACGGAATTTTTCCACGTGTTGTGTAAGGAATTTCTCTCGTGGAGAACCTAACCGTGCGTGTTCGTCGAATAGAAACAAACACTCCTCGCATATCAATTCATCATCACTTAGAGAGTTGGCAAACTCTTCGATGAGGGGACCCACGTTCGTCGTGTAGGTATGTTGTAATGCTTGAAGATAGCTAGAGGTTAGCTTTTTACTCCGTTCGCCTGCATTGTATCGCTTTTGAAGTTCTCCGAACGCAAGTTCCGGGTTAAAGGATTCTTCAACTTTATCAATAAACTCAAGTCCCAGCACTCCACCGGCAAACATATGTATCAGGTTGCCATCGTTGTTGAGAATGACAAATGTCGGGTACGCTTTGATCCCGAATTTTTCCTTGATGGCGGGACCTTCTTCACCTTTTTCAGCATTTGCTTTAATACATATGTATTTCGGGTTGAAATAGTCTCCCATTTCTTTCATGGGGAATATTTCTTCGGTCATCAACCGGCATGGCCCACACCAATCTGTATAACAATCTATGAATACAAGTTTGTTTTCGGCCTTTGCTTTTGCACATGCTTCTTTGAGTGTTAATTCTTGAAAATTAACACCTTGGGCAAAAAGAGCTACTGATGATAATACAATAGCCAGTACTAAAATACATTTTTTCATAATTTCAAATTGATAAGTGTTTTTACTTCCTTAAATATCCAGAAGAGATGAAAAGGTATTATCCTGTTATCTTTTTAAATGTAAAAACATTTTTTGGGTCATAGGATAATACCTTTTGTCCGGTTGTGGATATTAGAAGTGTAAAAACATTGTTGAAACATGAAAGAGTATTATAAATCGACAAGGCTTGCACGGCTGCTAACGAAGTTCGTCATGCAGGATATATCTGAAGGGGAGAAAAAAGAGCTTGTCTCGCTGGCGAGGAAAGCGGGTGTGAACATTCAGAAAATTATTCAGGATGTTGCCGAAAAGGAAATGACATTGGGTAATGATGATGCAGAAATAGAAACTGGGAAAAAAGTGTGGTTGTCTATAGAGAATGAACTGAAACGTCCGAAACGTCATGTCGGGAGGCTTTTGTTACGGTATGCCGCAATTATTATTGTATGCCTCGGGCTTTCCGGTGGGTTTTATTTGTATATGAACCAGGTTGATGATACGGGAAGAGAGATTGTTTTGCTGGAAAATGAGACGGTACTTGAGTTTCCTTCCGGTCATAGCGTGGTGTTGACGGATAAAACGAACGTACTGGATATTATCCGACAAAATACGGTTCCCTTGGAAAAAAAATCGACATCTGCTCCGGAATTATATAAAGTGAGGGTTTTGTGTGGTGCAACACGAACCATCATCTTGGAAGATAGTACGACCGTAGTGTTATATCCCGGTTCTGAATTGCAGTTCCCGGAATTCTTCTCGTTGGATGAGCGTTCCGTGATGTTGTTGGGTGAGGGGTACTTTAACGTGAAACGTGATTCTACTCGACCCTTTACAGTAAATACGGAACAGGTTTCGATTGAAGTCTTGGGAACGAGTTTTAATGTGAGAGCTTACAAAGAAGAACAAACGATAGAAACCGTGCTTGTTAGTGGTAAGGTGATGCTGAACGGTACGACGGTCTTGCAACCGAATCAGATGGCCATCTTCGATTGCGGGAATCGGCAAATCAAAATTGAGGAGGTGAATGCGGATGTTTACAGGGAACGATCCCGGGGAATGTTCGTGTTCGACAACCGAACTCTTGACGAGATTATGCATGAATTCAGTCAGTGGTTTGGTTTCGAGTATAGCTTTGAGGATAGTGCGTTAAAAAACAAGAAGTTTCGGTTAAGGCTTCCACATATGGATCGTTTTGACCAATTAATGAGTCTGATGGAAAAGACGGGTGAGATTAGATTTTTAGTATCTGGGAATCATATAAAAATTAAGAACGGCAAAGAATAACTGTAACACAAATGATGAACCCGAATTCGGGCAGGAATTCGGGTCAACCAAACAGGGGAAAGAAGGTTAACGAGTTCTTCTTCTTTTCACCCTTCGACTTTTGCAAAGATAATAATTTTAGAACTCGATAAACCTACCAATTAAATGTATGAAAAAAAAGAGACAAGAGTGTCTTTGGGGAAATAGAATTTCTTCCCCAAGAGCAAGATGTTTGCTTGTTATTGTGGTGTTATGTTTCTTTTCTCTGTTTTCTTCGCAAGTGTCTGCACAGGAAAACCGAAACATAAGTATCAATAAACAAAATGTTCCGTTCGAGGAAATCGTTCGGGAGGTCGAAGCACAGACTGACTATTCATTCATGTATAGTACGGAAACAGTACAGAGTATTGGGAAAGTCAGTGTGAACGTTACCAATGTTTCCATAAAACGTTTGATGGATGCCGTTTTGATCGGAAAGCCTTGTACATACCAGATTGAGGGGAAAGTGGTCATTATTAAAATTAAGGAACAACCGGTGCAAGATACTATTAGACAAAAAGCTGTGAAGATAAAAGGAGTTGTTACCGAGGCTGATGGATTGCCTCTTATCGGTGCGACGGTTGTTGTCAAAGGTACAAGCGTGGGAGTGGTTACAAATGCTACCGGTAATTTTGAACTGGAGGTCCCGGCTGATCACGATCTGGTAGTGGTTTCCTTTATCGGGAAGACTTCGCAGGAAGTTCGTATTACCGGAAAAACGGAAATCAATGTCGTGTTACAGGATGATGTCCAATCAATAGATCAGGTTGTCGTGACAGGTATTTTCAATAAATCCCGTGAAAGTTACACAGGGGCAGTTAAAACGATTTCCGCCAGCGATCTGAAAGCATCGGGTAATCGTAGTATTTTGTCTCAGATTAGTAATATTGATCCGAGTTTTAATATTGCGGATAATATTGAATTTGGATCGGACCCGAACCAGTTGCCGGATATTACCATTCGCGGGCGTACCAGTATGGATGTCAATGTGCGCAATCTTCAAGAGGAGAGTAGCGTGAAGAGTACGGCTAACTTACCTTTGTTTATCATGGATGGTTTCGAGGTGTCACTTCAACGAGTGATGGATATGGATGACGAGCTTGTTGAAACAATCACGCTGCTGAAAGATGCAAGCGCTACTGCGATGTATGGGGCTCGCGGGGCGAATGGGGTGGTAGTAATTACTCTCAAGCGTCCAGAAGCCGGTAAGTTGAGAATGAGTTATCGCGGATCTGTCAATATAGAGGCTCCTGATTTCACATCTTATAACTTGATGAACGCCCGAGAAAAGCTAGATTATGAAGTAGCGGCAGGAATGCTTGATGATAAGTACAATCCCAATAACCAGAATCTGATGGAACTGTATAATCGTCGTTTGATTGAAGTCGAACGGGGTGTGAATACCTATTGGCTGAAGTATCCGGTGAAGACGGGTGTCGGGAATCGACATAGCTTGCGGGTAGACGGGGGCTCAGATAACTTCAAATATGCGATCGGACTTTCTTATAATAATATCAATGGAGTGATGAAAGGATCGTCACGTAACACGTTATCGGGAAATTTGTATTTCCAGTATGAACTTAAAAATCTGAAGTTTCAAAACGATTTGACTATTAGTTATAATAAAAATAAAAATTCTCCGTATGGAAGTTTTTCGGAATATTCTCTGGCGAATCCAATTTATACTCCTTATGATGACGAGGGGCATATAAAGAAACAGTTGGTGGAAACTATATCCCAGACCTCCCGGACTCCGGATCCGGCTGGTAATCCGCTTTACAATGCGTCGCTGCCTTCTCGGGATGATGGTAGTTACACGAATATCCAGAATAACTTTGCCATAGAGTGGAAAATCACTTCCGACTTGTTCGTGCGGGGAAACTTCGGTTTCACGAAACAGGATTCTCGTACGGATAAATATCTTTCCCGCGAGCATACCAGTTTTGACACTGACGAGTACAAGGGTGAGAATTCCAATATGAAAGGAAGTTATACCTACACGACCTCTTATATGCTTTCATACGAGGGAAATTTAACAGTCAATTACACGAAAACTTTCAATAAAGTTCATCAGCTTTATGCCGGGTTGAGTGGCAATCTTGCAGAAGATAAAGATGAGAGCTATTCTGTTACTGGACGTGGTTTCTCGTCTTTGAATATGAAGAACTTGGGAATGGCCGGAGCTTATGCTTTAGGAAAGCCTACCAGTACGGAGGCTCATTCCCGTCGGTTAGGTTTGATATTTAATGTCAACTATACTTACGATCGTCGTTATTTTGCCGATTTCTCTGGAAAGATTGAGGGATCGTCCAAATTTGGAAGTAATGATCGTACGGCACCTTTCTTTTCTGCCGGGTTGGGATGGAACGTACATAATGAAAATTTTTTGAGTTCGTCAAATGCTATTAATTTACTTCGTTTTCGCTTCTCTTATGGTACTATCGGGTCCCAGAATTTCAGTTCGTATCAGGCACTGACCACTTATCGGTATTTTGGACAGGAGAACTACAAGTATTGGAACGGGGCATATATGCTTGGAATGGGTAATCCGGATTTGTCTTGGCAGAAGACAAAGCAATTGAATCTGGGAGTTGAAACCTCTCTTTTCAATGGTTTGGTACGTTTGAACGTGGACTATTACAATAAGCTCACGGAGGATTTGCTTACAGATATTAATCTGCCCACGGCCGGAGGTTTCTCCAGTTATAAGGCAAATGTCGGGGAGGTACGCAACAGGGGTATCGAGCTTGACGCTAATGTGTTTTTGATCAGAAATAGTGAAAGTCATATTATGTGGTCTGTCGGGGGAAATCTTGCACACAATGTAAACAAGATACTGAAAATATCCAATGCGTTGGAATTCCTTAATTCAGAATTGTTAGACGAGGCCGGACCTAATCCGAGCTTTCTTTACCAGGAGGGACAGTCCATGAATACGATTTTCGTGGTTCGTTCACTTGGAATTGATCCGGCAACAGGTTCTGAATTGTTTTTGAACAAGGATGGGGAGAGAGTCTACACGTGGGACCCGAAAGACAAGGTGCCTTTCGGTGTGAATGAACCTAAAGTTCGGGGCAATCTCAGAACCATGTTCCGATGGAGAGATATTACGTTGAATGCTACGTTCTCTTATCGTCTTGGGGGCCATATCTATAACCAGACGCTTGTGGATAAAGTGGAGAACACGACAACTGCAGCGAAACGCTGGGGAAATCTGGACAAGCGGGCTTTGTACGATCGCTGGCAGAATGAAGGTGATGTTACGAAATTCAAGAATATTAAAGATTTCAATACCACAAATGCCTCTTCCCGTTTTGTGATGAAGGAAAATGCCCTTAGTCTTAACACGCTAAATGTTAATTATGAATTCGATACAGAATGGCTGAAGAGACATTGCCGTTTGGACTATCTGGCCATCGGTTTTTATGCCGAAGATGTTTTCTACCTTTCGACGGTTAAGCAGGAACGCGGACTTTCCTATCCTTTTGCCCGTAAATTCTCGGTTTCACTATCGGTAAGGTTTTAATACTAGAAACAATAATCAATCAACATGAAGATGAAAAAGATATATTTATACTTATCAGTTGCAGTGGCCTTGACGTTTACCTCGTGTAACGAATGGCTGGATATACAACCGGAACTCGAAATGCGGCAGACTACGATGTTCGAGTCCGAGCAAGGGTTCAAAGATGTACTTACCGGAGCTTATATCAGAATGGCGACTCCGGAGCTTTACGGGCTCAACACGACGATGAAACTGCCGGAAATGATGGCCCAGCACTGGACGATACCATCTGCCAATTCGACACAGGCAGAGATCTATCATATCAGTAATTTCGATTTTACACAGACTTCAACGAAAAAGCTTCTTGAGGATGTTTGGTTGCAATATTACCAGACGATTATTAATATCAATTCTCTTCTGGAGAATATTGATGCGAAGAAGGATCTCTTTACAAATGGAAATTATGAATTGATAAAGGGGGAGGCCTTGGGCTTACGAGCATTCCTGCACTTGGAAATTTTACGTTATTGGGGACCTCTTCCGAGTAAGGCTAAGAGTTCCGATAAAGCTATTCCTTACGTGAAAATAGTCACGAAAAATCCTCAGGAATTATTGGCCGTGTCATATCAGGAAGTGCTTGATAATATTTTGATGGACTTGAACAATGCAGAGGAGTTGTTGGTTGATGATCCGATCCTGACTTATTCGAATACCATCCTAAACTCTCCGGATGACTTGCAGGGAGTGAACCAAGATTTGCCACATCCGGCTGATGAATACCATTATTTCCGCCAGTCAAGGTTTAACTATTATGCCTTGAAAGCGACGAAGGCTCGTTATTATCTTTGGATAGGGAAAACTTCCGATGCGCTTGAAAATGCCTTGGTTGTGATAGATGCTTTGGATAGTGATGAGAAGTCAAAATTCACTTTGGGAAGTGATGCGGATGCCAACAATGGACAAATGACTTTCCCTGCCGAGCATATTTTTGCAGTCAGCAGTACTTTGGCAACCCAAACGTTAACACCAGTATTCTTTAATTACAGTACGGCATATACCCAGACGGTAGCTTATCTTGACGAGGCCTTTGAAGCTTCTCTTCACACTTCTGATATTCGCTATCGGAATAGTCGCTTGTGGGAAAACCGGATTGTTCCTTTGGCCAGTTCCGCTTTTAATTTTTTCAAAAAATACAATGAAACTGGTAGTACAGTGACTGCCGTAACGGATATTCCTTTGATCCGGCTTGCCGAGATGTATTTTATCGTGACGGAATGTGGGCGGGATGATTTGTTTAAAGTATATCGTATGGCTCGGGTATTGGATGCCTCTATTGATGGAACTTTGACAACTCCTGCGGCAATAAAGAGTCGCCTTGAGAAAGAGTACCGAAAGGAATTTTATGGTGAAGGTCAAATGTTTTTCTTTTATAAACGGCTTACGTATAATAGCTTGACATGGCCCGTGACGAAAGAGGTGCCGGATGCGTCTTATAAACTTCCTTTCCCGGAATCCCAAATGTCGTTTGAATAATTTTATGCTTAGATTATGGTCAATAAAATAATGAAATACGGATTTTTCTTTTTTATTTCGGTGCTGGCCTTTGTTGCTTGCCAAGAAAATGAAATCAGTACGTTTGATAACGAAAGTTCCCTTTTCTTTTTCCGTGATATTTATAATAACAATAGCAAGGGAACGCCACAACTTGATAGTACATCCTATTCCTTCTTTTTGGCGGGATCTATTCAAGTAGATACGGTTTGGTTGGACGTGTTGCTTACGGGGTCGCCTTCCGCTCAGGATCGCCCGTTTCGTATCGTGCAGTCCAATGTCGGGGAACCCGGAGCCGCTGTTGCAGGAACTCATTATGTTGCATTCGATGATCCAGAAATGGTGAAGAGAATGGTGATGCCGGCAAATAAGGTGTCTGTCGCCTTACCGGTGATCATGACTCGAACACCACAGATGGATACCGAGGAGTATCGGCTGGATATGGAAATTCTTCCTAATGAATATTTCATCCAGGGAATTAAGGATCGTGTCGTGTATGTCCTTAAAATTACTGGTAAAGCCACGAAACCAGCTAACTGGGATTCACCGAATAGTTATCTGGCCACCTTCGGGGAGTGGGGACAAGAAAAGATGAGGTTCATCATCGATTATGTTGGGTATAATACTTTCGACGAGACCTTAATTACGGATTACAGGTATTATTTACAGCTAAAAGCGCGGGAAAAGTTAGCCGAATATGAGGCCGTTAAAGGGCCTATCTATGAGGCCGACAGTACACGGGTAACATTCCCTGCAGCATCTTAAACATCTTAAAGATTGAAGACTATGAAACAAATAATATATTTATTTGCCATGCTGCTGGGTATATCTTTTGCAGCTTGCGTGGAGGACACCGGGAATTACAGTTATGAGAACCCGGATGTAGTTGCTCCTATTATCAAATCGGGGATTGACGAGAACTATTCTGTTCTCGTGCTGGAAAATTTGGTTATCGATCCGACTATTGAAGGAGATGAATCTCAATATGATTACGTGTGGTACGCTTTCCCGGGGACGGTAACGAGTAGTGCGCCTAATGATACGCTTGGAGTAAGTAAGAAACTTGATTGTACAATTTCGATGGAACCGGGGACCTATCAATTGGTGTTTAAGGTGACAGATAAATCGAATGGGACTTCAGCATTTTATAAATCGAAGTTAGTGGTAGCCAGTTTCTTCAGTGAAGGTTATTATATTCTCAAATATGAGAATGGATATACGGATGTTGATTTTATCGATCGTAACGGGGAACTGAACGTGGATATTCTTAAAACAATTAATGGTGAAAGTTTGTCCGGTAAACCGATACGAGGTACTTACGAATATAACCAATATGCATATTACGTGTATGATGCAGAAGGAAATAGGACGAGGAAGAACTTGCAACCGGCCTATATGATTTGTACCGATGAAGATTTGGGTATCTACGAGGGGACCAGTATGAAACAGTTGAAAAGATGGAATGATGCCTTTCTTGAAGTACCCGCTGTTAAAAAGCCGCAAGGCGTGTGGGCAACTACAAGTGGTTTTATGTTGATGAATAATAATGCTGTTCATTTTGCTTATCTTGGTGGTGGTGGCGGTGGACATTTCGGATACGCATATCCGAATGACGATATGCAGCTTAATTCGATGGTAACGGCAGGTAGTAGTAGTTGCTTGTGTTACGATGATCGTGCCGGAGAATTTGTCGGGTATTATGTGCAGAAACATTATCCGATAAAAAATGCGATTGAATCTGCTTCTCCGCTTTCCCTGAAACCGGTTGGTGAGGTGTACTTCACGAATTGTGATTTGATTTATATGGGGGTGCAACCTTATTCGTCGACTTCGGTAGGAGGAACGTATGCTATTGTGAAGGATCGTACGACTGGTGTGGCTTCTTTGTGGCAGATAAATGTCGGTGTCATGCAAAATTATTATGCCGTGTATGATAAAGGTTATCGCGGATTGACGATTCCTGCATCATTCGATGTTGTAAATGGTAAGGTGTTTGCCGTACAAGGATATGGCGTTTTATCTACACCTCCGGCATATAGTGGTGTCATTTATTATTCGAAGGGAGATAATGTGGTACATTATTATAATCCAAGTAATCAGACTGAGAAGAAAAATATGATCTCTATTCCTGCGGATGAAGAGATTGTGTACATTGCACATTCTTCTGATCCGAGTACGGTGACTCCGGTGGATGTGTTTAGCATTCTTTCTAACAAGGATGGTAACTGGGTACTGCGAACATATAATCGGGAGGGAGCGACTCCTGATATTAATCCGAAGGCGGTTCATACCTATACGGGAAAAGGGGTCGCAAAGAATTTCATTTATCGAAATTCGGGTACTCGCATCACCTATTAATTTACTTCTGTTTAAAATAAAAATACCGGTATTGTTTAAGTAGACAATACCGGTATTTTTTAAGCAGGGGAGTCATTGCCAACTCCCCCAGATCCGATTATTTAATGTAGTTTTGTGCGAATTCACGTCCAGCACGTAATGCTTTCAAGTTCATCTCTACGACATCTGCACCTTTGCGTTCGAAAATTGCCATGATACCTTTTTCCAGGTATTCGAAGGGAATTTCGATGAAAGGAGAACCGGCTCCCATCATCACGAAGTTGCTGGCACGTACGTTACCTGCCGCTTCTTTAGCGATGCTGTCAGCGTCAATGATTACCTGGTGAGGAAGGGCTTTCAACGTAGCCATCAAGGTCTCAACTTCCGGGTAATTCGGAATATTGATGAATGGAGTAGCGTTCGTTACCACGTAACCTCCTTTTTTCAAGTAGGGAAGATAACGTAATGCCTCCATAGGCTCAACTGAAAGGATAATATCAGCTGTTCCTTTGGCAATCAGGTCAGAGAAAATCGGTTTGTCGGAGATTCTCATGAAAGACTGCACATCACCTCCACGTTGACTCATTCCGTGAGTCTCGGCTTGTTTCATGTACAGGTTATTGTTGAGGGCGGCAGACCCCAATGCTGCTGCGATAGAAAGGATTCCCTGTCCACCAACACCCGCTAATATAATATCTGTCTTCATAATTTTAAATTTTAAGTTTTAGATTTTAAATTGATTATTGAATCAATTTATTTTTTCTTTTTCTTAGCGTCTCTTGCAGCTTTCTGGATACAAACTCTTCTCGGGATGATTACGGATACACCCTTGTATTCGATCTCGTCACGGATGATCTTGCATAATTCATCGTGATTTTTCGGTACAGGAAGTAGAACACGGATATGTTCCGGTTCAACACCAATACCGCGACAGATAGATTCCAGATGTCCTAGTGCTGAAGATTCCTGACCTCCGGTCATGGAGATGGATTCATTATCGGAAATGATAATTGTGATGTTGGCTTTCTCGTTTACAGCATCCAGTAACCCGGTCATTCCGGAGTGAGTGAACGTGGAGTCACCGATAACGGATACAGCCGGGTATAATCCTGCATCTGCGGCACCTTTTGCCATGGTGATAGAGGCTCCCATGTCCACGCAAGAGTTGATCGCTTGGAATGGAGGAAGGGCTCCTAAAGTATAACAACCGATGTCAGAGAATACACGTGCATTCGGGTATTCGGCAACAACTGCATTCAATGCGGCGTATACGTCTCTGTGGCTACATCCCACGCAAAGGGCCGGTGGACGAGGTGCCACGATCTCCGGTACAGGCGATCCCTCGATAGAAGGTAATCCGAATGCTTTCGCTACGTGATCCGGGTTCAACTCTCCGTCTCTGGGGAGCGTGCCGTCCAAGCGTCCGAGTACACATTCTTTTTCCAAATAACCTTTCAATGCTTCCTCTACGATCGGGTATCCTTCTTCTAATACAAGTAATTTTTCGGTGCTTTCCGCCAACTTGGTGATCATCTTTCTAGGAAGAGGATATTGGCTTACTTTTACTACTGGGTAAGGACAGTTTCCACCGAATACTTCCATCAAGTAATTGTAACCGATTCCACAAGCGACGATACCCATTGATTTGTCTGCTCCGTCAATGTATTGATTGAAAGAAGAGTTATCGGATGCTTCTTCGAAAGCGGTTTGTTTCTCTAGTAATAATCTATATCTTTTTTTTGCGATAGCGGGAAGTAACACGAACTGACGTTTGTCTTCCGGTAAACGCATTTCATTTTCGGCTTTAGCCTCTTTCGGTTCAACACCGGCACGAGAGTGTGCCAAACGAGTTGTGATTCTTAATAACACGGGAGTTCCCATTTGCTCTGACAGGTCGAAAGCGTAACGGGTCATGTCGTATGCCTCTTGCTGGTTAGAAGGTTCCATGATCGGAATCAAGGCAAATTTACCGTAAACACGTGAATCTTGCTCGTTTTGAGAAGAGTGCATAGATGGGTCATCGGCAGCGATAACAACCATACCTCCGTTAGCCCCGGTTATGGCAGCGTTCATGAAACAGTCTGCGGCCACGTTCATTCCCACGTGTTTCATACACACCAAGGCTCTTTTTCCTGCATAGGACATTCCTAATGCGGTTTCCATGGCTGTTTTTTCGTTAGCAGACCACACCCGGTGAACGTTACGGGCGATAGCCTGTTTCGATTCCTGAATGTATTCCGTGATCTCTGTTGAAGGGGTTCCCGGGTACGCAAACACGCCGGATATACCTCCGTCTATAGCACCTTGTGCAATAGCTTCAACACCTAATAATAGTTGTTTTTGCATAATTAAAAGATTATTGATTTAAGTTGTTTGTTTTGCTTAAAAGAGAGCAACATACCTGTTGCCAAAAGATGCCTGAAATTATTCCGGCGGAATTTTCATAGTCCCCCGAACAATTTGAGTACGCCCACGATGTAGGCTAAAACGAAATAATATTCTGATGGTTTATACATCTACTAAATATTTTAAACGTTTTCGTTTGTAATTCGCGACTAAATTAGTATTAATATTTAATAAGAACAAATATTTCAGATGAGAAGTATTCGTGTGTGGAAATTCTTTTACAAATTTATTTTTTCCAATCAGTACTGGTGGAGCTTGTTAGCCGGAATCACTTGGGAAAAGACTCTTGAATAATTATTTTTTTGTACTTGTTTTATAGTTTTTTTGTATATTCGTGGCTTATTATAACGGGGTATAATAAGGAACTTTTCATCAATTGATAATATGATATTTGATCGCTATATAAAATCTTTTCCTGCAAAATTGAGTTTGTATGTGATTTCGTTCATTACAATTCTTTCTTTTGTTTTAGTGGGTGTATTTTATCACTACTCAACGGAAACGTTGTCGCAAGAGGCCGAGGATAAGATAGAGAGTATGGCTGCTCAGGCAAATTTACGTGTGAGTGCGTTATTGAGTAAGGTGGAAAAAAATCCCGAAAACTTGGGATGGATGATCGTTGAATATGTAAAGGAGCCGGATTCTTTGTTTGGTATCACTCGGAGGATTGTAAAAGATAATCCGGAGATTTTTGGTTGCGCAATCGCTTTTGAACCTTACTATTTTCCGGAAAAGGGACAATACTTTGCACCTTATTCATTTATGGTTGGAGATTCTGTGAAGACTATTCAAGTGGGAAGTGAAAATTACAATTATTTTGAAAAAGGTTGGTACAAAGGTGCGAGGGAACATCGGTACTGGAGTAAGCCCTATCGGGATGCGGGTGATCCGGATGTAATCACGACGTCTTATGCGGTCCCGGTTCATGGGGAAAAGAATGAACTAATTGGTATTTTATCAGTGGATTTAACCAATCGATGGTTGCGTGATCTGGTCGATTCGATTAAGCCTTACAAGGGTAGTTATACCGTGGTTATTGACAAGCAGGGACGTTATATCTTGCGCAGGGAAGGAGAGGTGATGATTGGCCAAAATATGTTTGAAACGGCAAAAGAGGCTCGGGATACAAATGTTACTATTCTGGTAAACGAGATGGCTGCCGGGAAAAGCGGTAGTATCATCGTGGACGATGGGGGAGTTCTGTCCTATGTGTATTACACGCCTGTGGTGGCAACCGATTGGTACATGGCGGTGATTTGTCCATACGATCAGGTATTTGGTAAGTTGAGCAAATTTAATATGTATCTGCTGGTTGGTTTTGTCCTGTTGTTGTTATTTGTTTATTTTATTTGTTTTGTGGCCGTGCGACGAATCACAAAACCATTGACGATATTTGCTGCTTCAGCCCGGGATGTGGCACAAGGGAATTTTAACACGCCGTTGCCACGTATCCGGTCTAAGGATGAATTAGGGGAATTGTATGAATCATTTCTTTTCATGCAGCAACAATTAACGGAGTACGTAGACCAGTTACGCCGGACAACGACAGCGAATGAAAAAATCGAGAGTGAGTTGCGTATCGCTCATGATATTCAATTGGGAATGGTTCCGAAAGAATTTGTTCCCACCTTTGGAGCTGAATGTATTGATATCCATGCCGTGTTGCATCCGGCTCGTCAGGTAGGAGGGGATTTGTATGATTATTTGATGCTGAACGAGGATGAGTTTGGTTTCGCCATTGGGGACGTTTCGGGGAAAGGAGTTCCTGCCTCCTTGTTTATGGCAACCACGATCAGCCAGATGCGATCTTTGGCTCTGCGGGATACCTCTTTGAATTATATCATGAATTTGATGAACCAGAGTTTAATTCGGACTGAGAACACGAGTATGTTTATTACTTTTTTTGCCGGGGTATTGAATCTAAACACGAATCGTCTGAGATTTTGTAATGCGGGACATCCTTACCCGTTATTGATTGCTCCGGATGGAACCGTGTCTTTCTTCAAGACGGCGGATAATTTGCCTTTGGGTGTTACGTCCGATTATGAGTACGAGGAGCAGGAATGTTATTTTGCTCCGGGGTCTCAATTGCTTTTTTACACGGATGGTGTGTCAGAGGCTCAAAACGAACAGTCCAAATTTTATAAGATAGATCGGTTATTTAACTTGGTGGTAAGTCATTCTCAATTAGCACCACGGCAAATGGTGGATAAAGTGGTTGGGGACGTGAAACGTTTTGTCGGAAAGGCAGAGCAATCGGATGATTTAACTGTGATGAGTTTCCGGCTTAACCCTCGCGGGAAAAAGAAAATAGAGGGACTTTTATAGTCCCTCCATGAAGAAAATAAAAATTGCACCTTATTTGGATCTCACTACGATGTCGACACATTCAGCCGTTGTAAAGAATTTCTTGGCAACTTCGTGAACTATTTTAGCGTTTAGTTTTTCAATCGGTTGCTCGAACATCACGGGAGAATCGATATCTTTACCTGTCTCTGCATAATATCGTAAAGCTTCCTGCCAATGGGCATTTCCTCGATTTGCCAGCATGTTGGTGCGCCCTTTTTTCATCATTAGCACCATATCTTCCACGTCTTCCTCGCTTACGCCTTCGGCTACAAGTTTGTCAATCTGCTCGTGGATGATGGCACGCATCCGGTCGCCTTGCTCCGTGTTGCTCTGGAAGTTGATGGCAATGGCTTGTGTGTGTTTCGGGTATGCGGTATAAGATGCGGCTACGTTTACCCCGTAGGCACCGCCCTCGTCTTCTCGGATAATATCTTGGTAACGATTCGAGAGTACGAAACGAATCACGTCCATAGCCAAATCCTCCACGGGTTTTAATTTTAGCGTGTTCGTGAACTCGATATTCGTCATGTACTTGTTGTCCGGAATATTGGCAGTGATGGTTTCCGTGATGGAACCTTCTTTCCTCAAGTCATGTTGCACGGCTTTCTCGATCCGGTGAATGGACGGGATAGCTCCCAAATATTTCGCCACCAGTTTTTGTGCTTCTTCCCGTTGGATATTTCCTACCAGATAAAAGGTAAAGTCCGAGGCATCTTGAAAACGATCATGATAGATGGAAACCATTTTATCGTAATTCATGGCATCGTAGAATTTGGCATCTTGTTTCCACAGGCGGGGAGAATCTTTTACCCGCAATTTTTGCATCTGTTCCGCTATCGTGTCATTCACCGTGCGGGGTGTGTTTTCTGCTTGTAGTCTGTTCAAGTACACAAACTTTTCAAAATCGTTCTGGTCGAACCGAGGATGCTCGAAGAGCAAATAAATGATTTGGAGTAGCATTTCCATTTCGTTGTTATCACACACGCCGCTCACGCCCTCGAATGTTTCCCCAAGCGTGATATTGGGCTGCACGTGATACCCTTTCAGTATTTCTTGCATCATTTGCACGTCATGTTTGTACAATCCGGAATACATGGCTAGGGTTGATAATGCCGAGGCTGATGGTAGATTTTCTGCCGGGAGCAATGACATCCCGCCGGAACTTTCGCCCAACAGGCTTACCTTGATGCCGTTCTGGTCGCAGAACTTGTAGTACACCTTGCAGCCGTTCGTTAATGTCCATTCCTCTGCATTCAGCATCCTGATCGGTTTCGTTTTCACGATCTTTCCGCCTTCTACCTCGTAATCCAACAAGGGAACCGCTTTGATTTCCTCGGTAGCCGTGGTGGCTTCAACGTCCTTGGCTGCTTGCATGATGTTCACGATTTCCTCTTTTGTCGGGAAATCATAATCCGGGTCGTTGCCCTGCATCATAAATACCCAGTTTTTACTGTTGTTATTCCACGAGGCAATCCAGTCTTGTATATCTTTTGCTGTGATTTTCAGTAATATTTCTCGTGACAAGGAGATGTATTCCTCGATGCTTGTGATCGGTTTTCCTTCTAGGAAATTGTTCTGGTACATTTGCACGTATACCTCGTTCGGGAACTTGTCTTTGTTTTTTTCTGTCTCGTCCAGTCTGGAGAGATATGCCGTGATTTGCTCCTTTACTTCCTTATTGTTTATTCTATAGCGGTGAATGCGTTCCAGTTCTTCCATCAAATCTTTTAAGGCTTGCCGTTCCTTGTGCGGGTAAGCCTGCACGTGGATATTCCAGCGGTCGTAATTCCGCACCAATCCGCTGAATCCGACCATGGTCTGTACGAATGCGGGGTCTTGGGTTTCGATGTACTTTTGCAGGTATTTTTCCACGATTTGGTTGTAGAACAAGTTAATCAAATTTTCTTTCATCATCTCTTTTAGCGAGGCAGGCGGTGTCTGGCGTACCCGTTTGAGCAGCGTGATAGAAGATTCTGTCATTTCCTTGTCGAATACTTTTGTGTAGAACGGTTCGCTATTGTCCGGGATCTCGTATACCAATCGGGGTTTGGGGTTCTTTCGTTTCGGGATGGGATTGAAAAGATGTTGTATTTCGGTTTCTATTTTGGCAGCATCAATGTCTCCAACTACGATTACGGCTTGCAAATCCGGGCGGTAGAAATCGTTGTAATAAGCCCGTAATTCTTCGGGTGTAAAGTTGTTTATGATCTTTTCGCTACCGATGACGTTACGAGTGGCGTACTTGCTGTTATTAAAGACAAGAGGATCTGATTGTTCTTTTAGGCGAGCACCTAGATTGCGGCGCATCCGGCGTTCTTCCCGGATAACCCCCCGCTCTTTATCAATCTCGTCTGGCTTGAGCAATAAGAAACCCGACCAGTCCTTCATCACGAGGAGGCAGGAATCCAGTAACTTTGTGTCGTTTGTGGGGATTGCCGTCATGTAGTACACCGTTTCGTCCTGTCCCGTTTGCGCATTAAAGCGTGTCACTCCCCGCCGTTTCAGAAAATTGGGGATTCCTTCTTTGAAACTCTCGCTCCCGTTGAAAGCCATATGCTCCAGGAAATGGGCAAGCCCGTTCTGGTTGTCCTCTTCCATGAGTGCTCCTACGTTTTGTACCAGATAAAAGTCTGCTTTCCCCGGTTGCATAGAGGTGTGGCGCACGTAGTAAGTCAACCCGTTGTCTAGTTTTCCGTGGCGGAACACGTTTGCACGATCTTGTGCGTGTAGTGTTGCCGGGGTAAACAATCCGATAATGCATATAAGGAGTAGTATTTTTTTCATAAGCCTTGTAACGATTGTTGGATACCTTGTTGGAGTTGTTGCATCTCCATTTTGTTCTCGATTTGTGCGCTCGCTAGGAATGCTTGGTTATAGGATTGTTTTGCTTTGGCGTTATCGCCTGTGTTTTTCAAGCAGTCCCCCATCATCATCAACAAGCGGGTACGATTTGACGCTCCCACGTTATCGAATGTCAAGGCTTTGGCGATCCAGTTGATGCATCTCCGGTAAGCGTTTTCCGACAATTTACCCTCGTACACGACAGCGATGTCTTGTAAGGGTTGGAAATAGTCGTTCAATTCCGTTTTGTCGCCTTTCCCGGCAAAATAGGCATCCATTTTCTTGAAGAAGGTGTTCTCGTCATGGCGATGCAGGCTGTACGTGGCATCGGCAAGTAACGTGAGGGCATTCTGAACCGAAAGATTCCCGAAAGAAAATTCCGAGTAAACATCTTTTAAATCCCCGTTTACCCGTTCCAGCCGTTTTTTGTAATTTAAGTCTCCTTTTTTACAGAGTTGGATAATGTATGTGTTATTCAAAGAAACCAAGTAGCGAGCCACGTTGTCTTTCCCGATTTCTTTGGCAAATTTTTGATAGTTCTGTGCTAGGTAATCAAAGATAGGGTCTTCTTTTGAAGCCGCACGGTGATACATCGTTAGCACTAGAAAGTCCGCTTCGTTTGCCATGTTCTCGATTTTTTTGTTTTTTAGGTATTCTGGGAAAAGACTTTCAATACGGGTTCCCCATTTCTGTTGATTGTATCCCTGTTGTGTAGCTATAAATGCGGGGGCTTCGATCAACAATTGTTGTTGTACATCGAGGTCATTTTTCTTCTTTTTGTATTTTTCGTACAATTGCTCGAAACTCAATTCTTCTCCCGTGGCAATTTTTGCCTCTTTAATAAGCGATTCTGCAGGAACGCTTCCCTGTACTCGGCGCAATTCTTTACCTACCCGACTGATAAACACCATAGTCGGTAACGCTGTTACGTTGTATCTTTTTGCGATGTCTTTGTTTTCTTGTGTATCCACGTCTACTTGTACGCATATGAAACGATTGTTGAAAAATTCTCCGACTTCTTTTTGCGTGAATACTTCGCTTGCCATCATTTTGCACGGTCCACACCATTCTGCGAAAAAGTCCACGAACAAATCCTTTTTCTCTTGTTGTGCTTTTTTTAGAGCCTCATCAAATGTACCTTTAAATAAGGTTATTTGAGCTGATAAGTTTCCCAATGTTCCTAGCATTAGGAACACAATCATGTAAAATATCTTTTTCATAGTTCTTTTTATAAGGGAGCTATTTTTACAGCTCCCTAAAGTAAAATTTATTGTTATTCTTCTGTGAGTGTTTCTTGAATGGGTGCATCCACTACGAAAGTGAACATATCATTCAGTATTTTAGTTCTTCCTTCATTCTCTATCTGTAATGATACCGTGTAATTTCCGGGAATGACATTCACGTCCAACTCCACGTAAATCGTTCCGTCACCCAGTACACCGACATGGTTCATAAACTTTTCGGCTTCACTCGTGTTTGTACTTTTTATCCCGATAACCGTGAAAAGTAAAGGTTGTGTACCTTGAACTCCTTCTATTTTAGCAGAGGTCCACGGGAGTTTATAGTCTATTTTTTGTTGGTATTCTGCGATTTGTTTTTTTAGAATTTCCAGCGAACCTATACCCATTTCCGTTGCGAGATTTTCCAATGTTGTTTTAGCCTCATTCAAACTCTCTTTGAGTGCTGTGATTCCGAACTTATCATCGAGTTCTTTGTTTATTTGGTCAATGAGTCGTGTGTATTCTTCGAAACTAATTTCATCGTTCCAAAATTGCTCCTCTATATCAGTACCTCCTAGCTCGTCGTAGGCATCCCAATATTCATCACTTCCGTCTAATTTATCCTGCAATTCATCCAGTTCTTCTTCTAATCCGGCTATTTTATCTTGCAGTGTTGATGTGGCTGAGTAAAAATCTATCTCAATGACTTTCAACCTTTGTAACTCGCTTTTGGCGTTTGCAACAATGTGTAGCGTGTCGATCGTGTATTTGGCCGCATCTGATTCCAAGTAGCCGATTGTGATATCCTGACAAGCTAACAACAGCCAAGTGATACTTGTGGCAATTAAATATATTGTATTTCTTATCATGGCTTTGTATTAAAAATTGATCATTTTGAAGTCATATCCTAAGGCTTGAACTACGCCGTTGGTAGTTTGTATGTCCGAGGAAGCGATTCTCCAGTTATCAGCTGTTGACAGACGGCGTGCAATCCATAATTGTTTCTCGCCTTTCTTGCTTATACCGGCATAAGCTTCACTGAATACCCAGGTGAAAAGTTCTTCTTGCATGAAAAGAGAAGCGAATACTTTACCCTCCGTTTCTTTATAAGTTAATCCTTCGGGATCTTTTAAGCGTTTCCCTTCCGGTATATCTTTCAACATAATCCTTTCAGGGATAACTAATCTGTTCAAAAATGCAGCGCAAATTGCTGGAGGAATATCTGTCACTTGATACCAATAATCGCTATCTTTAATATCTCCTCCTTGTTCTTTAGCATCATCCATGGCTTTATTATGATCGAGTAGATATCTTACGATACAAAGGTCTGTTATCCCGAAAAATGTGATTTGTTTGTGTTCCCCGCTACCGTCAAAGAGTGATTTTAATCCGGCGTGTTCAATCATGATCATTGTGGAATCCCAATCATAAGTTTGGTTTTCGAAATATTCCCACATGGTACAGTTGTGAATACCGTTTGCTGTTCCCCCGTCAATATAATTATAGTCGGTACAAGAGCAGATATTGATCATGATCAATACCAAGGCTCCATAAAATAAGTTTGTTAATTTTGATGCCATAACCAGTAAATATTCTGAGTCATTAATGGATTGTTTAAAAATGCGTCGCTGCTTACCGGGAGATAAAGTGCTCCTTTTTTCACCTCGTCGTCTGTCAGGGTTTTGTAGTTTCCTATTAGTATATCCCGGAAATACTTATTTCTCACGATGTCATAGTAGCGATGTCCTTCTCCGAAAAGTTCTCGTTCCCGTTCTCGGAAAATTTCTCGTAGTAAATTCTTTTTATCTGTGAAACCTCTGTAGGTGTCCAAACCGGCACGTTCTCTAATCCGGTTCAAGTCAGACGCAGCTTCTGGCATTCCCAAATGAGCACGGCATTCTGCCCGTAGAAGAATAAGATCTGCCAGACGCCAGTATATACAATTCCCTTCCATGGCGATTAGTTTTGATTTAGAACCTTCTGTTATTTCTGGGTTCACCGAGTAAACTTTATCTCGCCATTTATTAATGAAGGCATGGTTGGGGGTGTAAGGAGCAGAGGCTCCTTCAATCGTAATTGCCTGTCCGAGATTCCACCAATACTCTTTACGTCGCAAATCTGTTTTATCAGGATATAAAGCATACACTGAATCTAGCAAAATGCGAGGGATGTCATCTTTATCTACTTTACGGGGATCGGTTTCGCTATACGGGTAATTAATCAAAGCGAATCCCGGGTAGTACATTTCAAGACTACTCGTGGCATACCAGTTGTCATCCTGCTCGTTTTTCTCGATACTAAAAATTACTTCTGTCAGGTCTCGGGATTTTCCAAATGTTTTTTCCACGAGGTCTTTCATACTCACGAGATCATAGAAACCGACTTTCCCTTCAATCACGAGGGAGGCTGACGCTTCTGCTTTTTTCCAATATTCCTCTTTGTCATAAAGTCCCCCCATCCATGCGTAGATGTTTGCGAGTAAGGTATGTACGGTTCCCAAACTAGCGTATTGCCTGCTATTGATGTTGTTTCCCTGTGCATTCGTCAATTTGTCAAAAGTAGGTAGGATCAGTGCGGCTTCTGCAGCCTGAATCGCTTCGGTAAGAATCGTGTTGATCGGACTTTTAGCTTGTTGTGAGGCATCTTCCGTACTGGGTGCAACCACTGCTTCTCCCCAGTCTTGTGCCAGACGGAAGTACATTAATGCTTTTACGAAATCTGCCTGTGCTAACCAAAAATCGATACGTTCTTGTGAAATATTCTTGAAACGGAATTGATTTTCATGTAGGAAATTAGTTAGGTAGATGGCCTTGTAATGAGTATTCCAACTTGTGCGTTTATCCATATCCCAAATAGCAGCGGGTTCTAATTTGCGATATGCTTCTCCGAATGTTCCTGCATTACTACAATGGAGTGCGCTCCAGTCAAAAAATCCCATCATTGTAGGAGCAATTACTGCTTTCTCGCATCCCAATATGGTCGTGAAAATGTCTTCCACGTCTTGTTCGCTATTAAAATAATTCCTGAAAGTAACGGATTCTTCCGAATTCACGTCAATCCAGTCATTACATGAGAACAGGGGAAAAAATAAGATAAAAATGAATATCTTCTTCATAGTCATTAAAAATTAACGGTTAGACCAATGGTGAGTTTCCGGGGAAGAGGATACCCGGACAAATAGTCGAGTCCTGATGTGAGATTCACGATTTCTGGATCAAGGCCTGAATAGTTTGTCAACATAAATAAATTCTCTCCTGTGATAAATAAACGAGCTCCGGAAAGTCCTAGTTTTTGGGCGATTCTTTCATGCAAGTTATACCCCAAAGTAAGTTGTTTTAAGCGAATCATATTTATTTTTTCGATGTCACAATCATATCGGCCCGTGTATTGTTCTCCAAGATTTTTGTAAAAGATGGCACGAGGATAGTCCGAGTTTTGACTGTCTGGGCCGGTCCATGTGCTTGCTTTGCGAATATCAAGCGTGATCGGATCTCCGGTTATATTAGGTTTAATGGCGATATCGTCATAAATCTTCAAAATATGTCTTCCTAAAGAATAAGTGAAAAATATATTCAAGTCGAATTGTTTCCATTTAATTTCATTGATAAATCCACCGTGAGCCAAGGGAAGGGGACTGGCTGCATAGTATTGATCACTGGAATTAATTCGTCCATCATTATTCAAGTCAGCGATTTTTCTTGTGCCTGCAAAAAATACAGCATTTTCCTCTTTCGTACGAAGCGGTATGGGGAGTCCGTGAGATTGCACGTAGTAAGGAACTTCGTCTATGGAATTGTAGTAACCCATGGTTTTGTAGGCCTTGATGTTGTATAGGGATTTCCCGATCACATTTCCCAAAAAGTCTCGACCATTATTACTTTTTTCAAATCTATTCCAGTTACGGGAGACGTTGAATTTTACCCGCCATTTTACGGCGGTTTCCCTGAATATATCAGCGGTTAGTTCTACTTCTAAACCTTCGTTTGAAACAGCTAAAGCATTTTGCCATTGGAATCTCAAATAATTCCAATTACCCGGAATATCTATCTGTTGTAATTGTCCTTTCGTGTAACGATAATAATAATCGCAAGTCAATTTAAAACGATAGTCTAAGAAATTTAAGTCTACTCCGATATCATATTGATCTGTTTTTTCCCAGCTTAAACTTCGGTTTAATACTCCTCCTTTAGAGTCTGGTTCCATACCTTGGTTACCTAAGATAGAGGTACCGGAACCACTCATTAGGCCGTGCGCCAAGTAAGGTTGGGAAAATTTTTGTCCCGATTGTCCCCAGCTAACTCGAATTTTTCCAAAACTTAACCAGTAGAGAGATTTCACGAATGACTCTTCTGTGAATATCCATCCCACGGCGACGGACGGGAATGTGGCCCAGCGACAGTCTTCTCCGAATACGGATGATCCGTCTCGCCGGATAGTTGTTTCCAGTAGGTATTTTTCCCTGTAGTCATACCGCAATCGACCGAAATAACTATTCATACGTTGTTCTTCCAAGCTGGATTTGTAATTGAATGCGGATTGCCAAACAGGATTGTTGTCTTTATCTGATTCGTTATTCATGTTTATCAGTCCACTGCCGTTACCCCATAGGCCCGTGGCGTAATGTACATAGTCGTTGGGTCCATCTGTGGCATCTCCTTCGTTCAAGTAGTTTTGCTCTTTTTGGAATGATAACCCGAATAACAAATCAAAGTGATGGTCTTGTTTTATTTTGAAATTATAAGTTAATAAATTTTCATTCAAAAGCGAGATGTTTCTCGTGATTGTACCTTTCGTGAATGAACGGTGAAAATTAGCATCTGTCGTGCTTGGGAAAAAGTTATTCTGGTTCTGTTGGTTGTAATCGACCGAACCGGATACTTGTAGTCTGAGGTTACGAATGATCTCATAATTTAAGGAAAGGTTATAGCGTAAAGAATAACTTTGATTTTTCTCGATACTAGAGTTTAACTCTTCCAGTAAGTATTTTTTCACGTATTCATTACCTGGTAACAGAGAGGATACTTTCGTTGGACTTACCGTGATACCTTCAATTTTGTTGCCTGTTTTACCTTTCCCTCCACGGCTACGGTCACTATAAGAAAGGGATATCTGGTTGTCTATTTTGAGGCGTTTGGTTGGAGTCGCCGAGAGATTCGTGAGGACGTTGATACGTTCGAAATCACTACCTAATGCGATACCTTCTTCTTTATAGTAGCCGGCTCCGATCATGTAGTTCATCGTTTCGCTTCCACCACTTGCTTGTAAGTTGGCGTTATATACGTTTGCCGTGCGATACGTGTACTTCCACCAGTCCGTGGAATTGTTGTAAAATTCATTTAAACTATCTTGTAAAATATAGGCATTTTCTCCTCTTTCCCGGTTACCGAAGAAATAATTGTAAACAGGATAATTTCCATCTTTGGTGTAATTGTACACGTCTTCGTAGGAATTCGGCATAACCCATTTCCCATTTGCATCTTTGTATGGTTGTATTGCGTTACGTAGTGCCTGCATATTGTATTGACGTACCAATTGTCCGCCGCTACACGTGGGTGTTTTCGGTAGCCAAGAAGCGGAGTATGACACGTTGGCAGTGAATCGGGCTTTACCACTCCGTCCCTTTTTCGTGGTGATCAAGATTACTCCGTTTCCGGCACGAGATCCGTAGATTGCTGCAGAGGCGGCATCTTTCAAGACCTCGATAGATTCGATCATAGAAGGGTCAAGGTCAGAAAGTGTGTTTGAACCGGTGATAGGAGAGGTAAAAGCTTGCATCGGTACTCCGTCTATAACGTAAAGTGGGGTTCCGTATTGTCGGTCTTCGCCCTCGTCACCTGAGCCGACATTCCCTTTCGTGAAGAACGAGTTGTATCCCCGGATAGCCACGATAGAACCACCGCCACCGGGTGCTCCGGAAAGATTATTAACTTCTACACCCGCCATGTGCCCTTGCAACAGGCTTTCCAGACTGTGTGTCGGGAGTTCTTTCATCTCGTCGGCTTTAAGAGAGGAAATGGAACTGATTACCTTGCGGGCTTTTTGTGTACCGTAGGCAACAACTTTAACTTCGTCTAAACCGGATACATCGGGTTGCATCTTTACGATCACCAATTTACCATCCGTGTATTTTACTTTCTGGGGCTTATAGCCAATAAATGAAAATACGAGGGTACCTTTTGCTTGTGGTAATGGAAGAACGAAATGTCCGGCTGTATCCGTGGCCGTTCCAACTTTTGTGCTATCCAAAAGTACTGTTACCCCAGGCATCGGTTTATTGTTTTCATCCACGACTTTTCCTTGAATGATGAACGATTGTTTTTTATCGTCTTTCACTTGTTCCCGGAAAAGAATAATTGTTTTGTCCAGTACCCGGAACGAGAATCCCGTGTTTTTCAAACAAGTCGTCAACACTTCTTCAATCGTGGCTCCTTGCAGATTCAGCGTAATATTCGAGATCTTTTTCACGGCTACATCATCGAAAAAAAAGCTGTACTCCGATTGTGCGCGGATGTTGTTCATCACACTTTCGAGGGAAGCATTCTTAACCTTTAAATCTAGCCGTGTATCTTGTGAATAGGTGGCTGCTGAAAGGTGCATGATGCCGATAAATGTCAAGATAAAGCATAACTTCATAACTCTTACTTGTTTTTGCCATAATCCACCCGAGGAATGGCTGTTTTTGTCCATTTTTTTCATACATTTGTGATGTTTTTAATGAGAACTAGAAAATAGTTTGGGCATTTGATGTTGCGAGCGTCAGATGCCTTTTTTATTTTGCTTGAATAAAAACTGTGCGTTGATTTACTGTAAATATTACTCGTTCATTTTGTTCGATTATTTTTAGAATGGATTTGAAATCATCCGTTTTGTTCAGGTCTCCCGTGAACCGGATGTCTTTGGCTTCCGGGGACTGGTAGAAGACACTGAGATCATACCAGCGGGCGAGGATGTTGAACAAGTCTTCCAGCCGTGCATCACGGAAAGCGAAACGCCCGTCTTTCCATGCTGTGTAGAGGTACGTGTTCACTTCTTGTTTCATGAGTTTGGCGGAATTCTTTTCCAGCACTCCCTGTTCACCGGGAACCAGTTTGATTTGTTGTTTGTATTTTTCCGATTGCATGATTACGGAACCGGAAACAAGCGTTGTCTGCACGTCCCGCTCGTCGGGATAAGCCCGGAAGTTGAATTGTGTTCCCAGCACGGATACGCTGGCATGAGTGGAGACAACCGTGAAGGGCTTGTTCTTGTCTGGGGCTACAGTGAAATAGGCCTCCCCATCAAGGTAAACGACTCGTTTGTCACCCGTGAATTGTACTGGGTAGCGAATTTCCGTTTCGGCATTTAACCATACTTCTGTGCCGTCAGCAAGGGTAAGGAAATATTCTCCGCCACGAGGAATTTGTAAGGTGTTGAATATCGGGCTTCCTTGCGTACATAAACTATCTTCGGGTAGGATATAGGAGACCTTGTTGTTAGTGACGTTCACGATCATCCCGTTTTGTTCCTGTATCGGGGATAACGTGCTATCCGATAACGTGATTCGCTCGCCTCCACCCGTGATTAATACTGCCTTATGCTCTCCCGGCTTGATGACTTCTGAAATAGAGACAATAGTTTGCCGATCATTCTTTTGGAGTAGGAAAATACCTGCCGCCACGATCGGGAGAGTGAGTATTGCCGCGTAACGAATGATCGTTTTCATCCTTCTGTTCTTGCGGGTGCGTTGCCGTTTGGTGATGAAATGTTGATAATCGTTTTTCCAGTTGATTTGTTGGGATTCGACTATTTTTTGTTCTAGACGCTTTCCGTCTTTGAACTCGTCATAAATCTTTTTGTTTCTTGTAGAAACGGATAACCATTCCCTTAAGGTGCGTTGTTCTTCATCATTTGCATTCCCTTTAAGAGACGCTGCGATGATGCGGGCTAGTTGAAATATATTTTTCTCTTTTTGACTCATCTTTTCGCTCATTTGATAGTAAGTCCCCTTGAGCATAAAAAAGAGTGAGTCAAAAATGAATTATTTTTGAAAATATTGCAATATTGTGATTATAGTGATGGTAGTTTTCTTGTAAAGATGAGTGTGTTATTCGTTTTTAATCTTCCATTCCCCGATATTTCTTTTTTCGGCATTGAAATTAACTCCGACTTTCACGAGTTGTCGGCTGTCTGCCGTGTACGGAATCAAATAGCCCCGATCATCGATTTGTTGCAGGGCTTGTTCTGTGCTGCCATCTAGTTTGAATTCAAATACGTAGATGTATTTGGGAGTTTTAACCACGGCATCAGCCCGTCCGGTGGCACTACGTACTTCTGCATCTACAAACTGTCCCATGAGTTTGAAAACGAGATAGAACACGACTTGATAATGTCGTTCTGTCTGGGCATTTAACTCATAGGGGAAATCGGCAAAGAAGGCTCGTAACCGGGTCATGAAAGCATCGATATTACCTTGTCGGAGTTCTTGTACAAATTTTCCTATGTAAAAGCCGCGTTCTTCACCGGGTAGAGTGGTGTAGAAGGGCAATAAAAAACCAAGGAAACCGTATTTCACTTCTTCGTTTGGGAACCCTAGCATGTAGTTCCTAAATTCTTTATCGTATTCTTTAATCGTCAAGTAGCCGCTTTGATAAATCAACGGGATAGGATTATCGGTATTCATCCGGTATTCCGTGAAAGAAGATGCAGGTGCTTCGATTCCGTCAATTAATAAGCGTAGGTCATAATCACTCTTTTTCAGTAGTTCCACGAGGAATGTCGGGGTACCCGTTTGAAACCAGTAGTTACCGAATTCCAGTTTGTCGAAAGCGTTTAGCACGCTAAAAGGGTTTAACACACCCTCGCCATCCGGGTGGAAATGATAACCATCATATTGCCGGATCATTTCGTTCACAATTTCTTCCTCTGTTGATTGGTTTCTTTGTGCCATTTGATGGATTTCCGGTTCAAAAACAGCGGTTAATTCATTCGGAGTAATCCCACACAACGTTGCGTAGGAAAAATCCATACTGATGTCGTTTAGTTGGTTCAAGTCGCTGAACACGCTGACTTGTGAGAACTTGGTAACACCCGTCAAAAACACGAACCGCAGGTATCGGTCGGCACTTTTCAGTACACCGTAGAAGGCCTTCAGCGTCTGCCGATAGTTTTCCGTTAGTTCCGGGTTATTAATGGCTTGCAACAGTGGTTTATCGTATTCGTCCACCAACACTACAACCCCACGTCCTGTTTGTTCATACGCTCGCTGAATGACTCCGGCAAAACGTCTGGAGAGTGTAATTTCGTCTTTCCCTTCCCCGTATATGGTTTCCCATTGTGTGAGATAATTACTCAATATGGCGTGTAATTGTTCCGGGGCATCGTATCTCTCCGCATTCAGATCAAGATGCAGTACGGGATAAATTGTCCAGTCATGTTCCAGTTGCTCGATAGCCAACCCTTTAAATAAATCCTTGCGTCCATTGAAATAGGATTCGAAAGTTGAGAGTAATAAACTCTTCCCAAAGCGACGCGGGCGGCTAAGGAAACAAGGAACACTTTTCATTGCAATGTTCCACACTAGAGCCGTTTTGTCCACGTACAGAAATTCTCCTTGTCGTATTTTTTCGAAGGTCTGGATTCCGATGGGTAGCTTTCTGGTTATGCTGGTATTCATGGTCTTTATGTATTTAGTAACAAAGGTAGAGAATAAATTGTAAACGGGCAAACACAAATAATGGGATGAGGCTGTCTAAAATTCCAGTAAGAAAATGAGAATCCCGACGGGAATAATGTGTTTCAGTTGATCGTAAAGCAACTTTTTTCCGACCTGCTTGTGGGATTTGACGGTTTCGATGTTTAGTTGGAGTTGATAGGCAATCTCTTGATTGCTTTTGCCTTCTAAAACAAGCAAGTACACTTTTTGGCATTGTTCCGGTAAGTTCTGAATGGCTTTTATCAAGAGAGCGTAAACCTCTTCTTCAAGAACACGTTCTTCGTAAGTTTTGGTTTCATCCGGAACCTCGCTTTGCATGTATTTCTGGTAGCGTCTTTTTACCTCTTCGTGGCGGAGATATTTCAGGCATTTGTGCTTGACCGTACCGTATAGATAGGCTTTTAGATTATCCACGTCATTGAATGTTTCTTGGGATTCGATTAACGAGAGAAATACTTCCTGCACAACATCTTTGTCCGTGTCCAAGTCGGGAATATAGCCTTTTGCGAATAACACCAAGGGCGTGTAGTGCTGTTCGAAAAGTTCCCGAATGACTTTTTCGTCATAGATGGAACTAGAATTTAAAGGTGTTATTGTTGCCACGTGTTATTATTTTGCCGATATGAACGTGAATCTTTTTATTTGTTCGTTGCAAATATAAACTAAATTGGAATATTTACAAAATATCGAATGCGTTTCTGCTAGGCCGTATCATTAAAATTGCACTGGGACTACCTTCGTGTTAGGCTATCCTCATTTTACTTTTTCTTAATAGTTTCCTGATAGTTCATTTAGACCACGGAGCATTCATCCTGCATTCCTCTTGCATTCTTGTTCGATAAAATTGATTTTTGATACGATTATATTTGCCGGATGGCTTGGTCGTGTAGTATATTTATTTATTGGAGAGATATGCTTGTGCGACAGTGTACGTATGACGAGGGGATGACCAACTTATACGGAAATAGCGACAATTATTTTCAAATGAATAAAATATGTGTATCTTTACATCATGTTAAAAACTAGATTACAATCGGATTTGGTGTAATAAACAATCTGTATTTCTGATACAGGTTGTCCCTTCGCTTGCTTTCGGAAAGCTCTTTCCGGGGGTAATTTCTCTATTATTATAATTTGAATTTTTAATCCGTGTACAACGAGAAAAGTAAAATTATGCTTTTACGTGTATGCTTTATATTGATCAATCATGAGTAACGAAAATAATACCATTCTTGGAATAGACGTTAATTTAATTTGCGAATTCTTCTTGAATACAGAACGGCAGGGACCCGGAAGTCCCGAAGTAACGCTTAAAGCGTTAAGCTTTATAGACCATCTTACGGATCATTCCCGGATTGCAGACTTGGGATGCGGGACGGGAGGACAGACGATGACGCTGGCACGGCACACTCCGGGGCAGATTACAGGACTCGACTTTTTTCTGGGATTCGTGGAGCGTTTTAATCATAATGCTAGGGTGTTGAATCTCCAGGAACGGGTGAAAGGCATTGTCGGTTCAATGGATGCGTTGCCTTTCGAGGAGGAAGAATTAGACTTGATCTGGTCGGAAGGTGCTATTTATAATATCGGTTTTGAACGAGGATTGAACGAGTGGCGCAAATATCTGAAGACGGGAGGATATGTTGCTGTTTCCGAGAGTTCGTGGTTTACCGAAGAACGTCCGGCAGAGATCCATGATTTTTGGATGTCCGTTTATGCGGAGATCGACACGATACCTAATAAAGTCGCCCAGATTCAGAAAGCGGGGTATATCCCCGTGGCGACTTTTATCCTGCCGGAGTATTGCTGGACGGAGAACTATTTTACCCCGTTAGTTAAAGCTCGGGAGATATTCAGCCGGAAATATGACGGGAATAAAACAGTCGAGGAACTAATAAGTTTTCAGCATCACGAGGCTGAACTATACCGTAAGTACAAGGAGTTTTACGGTTATGTATTTTATATCGCTAAAAAAATGAAGTAATGATAGATTTAAATTATTATGGTTGGAATGATAAGTTAAACCAACTGAAACAGGAATCGACGTATGGAACTCTCACGCATGGGCGTGTCACTATTGTACACCGGACGTGTTACGAGGTGGTTGCCGGGAGCGGAGTGTTCCGGTGCGAGTTGACAGGAAACATGATGTACGGGAAGTCGGATTTCGAATTACCCTGTACTGGGGATTGGGTAATCTTTCAGCCGTTTGATGAGGGGATGGGGATTATCGTGGATATGTTGCCTCGGTCACGTACTTTGTGTCGTAGGAAAATCGGAACGGTTGCCGAAAAACAAGCCATAGCGGCTCATGTTGACAAAGCCTTTATTGTGCAAAGTCTGGATGATAATTTCAATGTCCGTCGTGCCGAGCGCTTTATGGTTCAGATGCGGGAAGAAAATATTACTTCTGTACTGGTACTTAATAAAGCCGACTTGGGTTTTGATCAACAAAAAGTGGAAGAGCAAATACGGCACGTTATCCGGCAGATTCCGGTGTTTTACACGAGTATTCACGAGTCTCGGACGATTTTTCGTTTAAGGGAATTTATTGCGGAGGGGGAGACGGTCGTGTTTGTCGGTTCTTCGGGTGTCGGGAAAAGTTCTCTGGTGAATGCACTTTGCGAGAAATCCGTGTTACTCACGTTCGGAATAAGTCAATCCACGGGAAAGGGGCGCCATACTTCGACCCGTCGGGAGATGGTGTTGATGGATGGAGGCGGTGTCTTGATTGATACTCCCGGGGTTCGGGAATTCGGTCTTGCGGTTGATGATCCCGGTGCGCTTGATGAGATACTGGAGATTGCCGACTATGCGCAATCGTGTCGTTTCAAGGATTGCGAGCATATCAATGAACCGGGTTGTGCCGTGTTGGATGCGGTGAGTCGTGGCATACTAGATCGTCAGGTTTACGAGAGTTATTTGAAACTTCGACGGGAAACGTGGCATTTCTCTGCCTCCGAACATGAGAAACGGAAAAAAGAGAAATCTTTCACGAAACTCGTGGATGAAGTGAAGAAACGTAAGGATCATTTCTGATCCCTATTCACCTTCTTTCTGAATCCCTAGTTCTGTCGCTACTTGGAACATGTATTCCCGGGCTTCGGTAGGATTATTGCCGATAATGCCATCAAGAATTGCCTCTTTGATGGCATTTTTAATATCCCCGATTGCCTTACAGGGGGGGAGTTGGAATGTTTCCATAATCTCTTCCCCGCTGACAGGAGGTTGAAAATTCCGGATGGCATCCTTTTCTTCGACTTCTTTCAGTTTTTGGCGCACGATCTGGAAGTTTGCCAGAAATCGACGCACTTTCTCTTCATTTTTAGAAGTGATGTCCGCCTCGGCAAGAGTCATCAGATCGTCGATATCGTCCCCCGCATCGAAAAGCAGGCGGCGTACGGCTGAATCCGTTACAATGTCTTCCGAGAGAACGATCGGGCGCATATGCAGGCCTACCAGCTTTTGTACGTATTTCATCTTCTCGTTTTGGGGAAGTTTCAAGCGGTTGAATAATCTCCCGACCATACGTTCGCCCACGTGGTTATGCCCGTAGAAAGTCCACCCTTGTCCCGGAATGAATTTCTTGGTGACCGGTTTGGCTATATCATGCAGTAAGGCTGCCCAGCGTAACCACAGGTTATCGGAAACACGACTTACCGAATCCACGACAGTCAGCGTGTGGTAAAAGTTATCTTTGTGTCCGATGCCATCCACGTGTTCCACGCCTTTTAAAGCGGATAGTTCCGGGAAGAATACTCTCAACAGGCCGGATTGTTCCAGTAATTTTAATCCCACGGAAGGTTTCGGTGAGGCCATGATCTTGTTGAACTCGTCCATGATGCGCTCTTTGGAGACGATTTTCAATCGATCCCGATTTGCGATGATACTTTCAAATGTCACGGGTTCGATCGTGAAATTCAATTGTGAGGCAAAACGGACGGCCCGCATCATACGCAAGGGATCATCCGAAAACGTGATAATCGGATCGAGGGGAGTTTTTAATATTCCATCCTCTAAATCCTGAAGTCCCCCGAACGGGTCAACCAGTGTCCCGTAGTTCTCTTGGTTCAAGGATATGGCCAAAGCGTTGATCGTGAAATCACGCCGTTTCTGATCGTCATCGATGGTTCCTTCTTCAACAATGGGTTTACGAGAGTCCAGATGATAGGATTCCTTGCGGGCTCCCACGAATTCAATCTCAACTCCTTTATAGCGGAACATGGCAGTTCCGAAGTTTTTGAACACGGAAACCGTTAAATCACCGAGTTGCTTGGCAGCTGTCTCAGCCAATTCTATTCCGCTCCCCAACACGACAATATCAATGTCCTTGGAGGGGCGTCGTAATATCAGGTCGCGCACGTATCCCCCGATAACGTAAATTTCCAACCCCTTTTCTGCCGCGATTCCGGATAATATTTTAAAAATAGGATGAGTTAACTGCATATTATTTATTTTGTGTGCAAAATTATCAAGTTATCTTGTACAGACCAAATAAATTGTTTCGGATTTGTCCGGATTACCCTTTTTTCGATATTTTTGTGACCTATGTATTATTGAGATGAAAGATTATGGATAGAGTGAGACGATTTGCGGCATTATTCGATATGGATGGGGTGGTGCTTGACACGGAGGGGCAGTACGATAATTTCTGGCGGGAACAGGGGAAACGTTACCATCCGGATATGCCGGAATTTCATAAAGTAATTAAAGGGCAGACGACTGAACTGATTTTGAAGAATTATTTCGAAGGTGATGTCGCTTTACAACAACAGGTTTCACGGGAACTTGACGAATTCGAGCGTTGGATGAATTTTCCTTACTTCCCCGGGGTGGAACAATTTATCAGGACGTTACAGAAACATGGGGTGAGAACGGCCTTGGTTACCAGTTCAAATAATAAGAAAATGGCTTACGTTTTGAGGGTTCACCCGGAGTTTGCCGAGTTATTTGAATGTATGATCACGGCAGATAAGATTACCCGGTCTAAACCGGATCCGGAGTGCTATTTGTTGGCAGCACGAGAGTTACAGATAGAACCGGATGATTGTTGTGTCTTCGAAGATTCTTTTTCCGGGATAGAGGCCGGACAGCGTGCGGGGATGAAGGTTGTCGGTTTGGCAACCACGAATCCGAGGGAGAAGATACAGGACAAAGTCGATCGGGTGCTTTCCGATTTCACGGGATGCGTGTATGACGAGTTTGTTAGCTTGATGGGGAAGTGAGTCGAAGGTTTATAAACCTTCGACTTATTATACGATCCCCGAGAATCCCATAAATGCCATGGCCAGTAATCCGGCTGTAACCAGTGCGATAGGGGTTCCTTTCATTCCTTGAGGAATGGAGGATAGTTCCAGTTGTTCCCGGATTCCGGCAAAGATGGTTAAGGCTAATCCGAAACCTAAGGCGGTTGAGGCTGCAAAAACAACGGATTCCAGTAAGTTATAATCTTTTTGAATCACCATGATGGCCACACCAAGCACGGCACAGTTCGTCGTGATCAAGGGTAGGAAAACTCCCAATGCTTGATAAAGCGACGGACTTACCTTTTTCAGAATGATTTCTACCATCTGAACGAGGGCGGCAATGATTAGGATAAACACGATGGTTTGCATGAATCCAATGCCGAACGGGTCAAGTACGGTTTTCTGTACGATAAACGTTACCAGGGTTGCCAGAATCATCACGAACGTAACGGCTCCTGTCATACCGAGTGCCGTGGGTACGCTCTTGGAAACCCCTAGGAACGGGCAGATTCCCAAGAATTGTGCCAACACGATATTGTTGACAAATACTGCGGCTATAAATATAAAAACGTATTCCATGTTTCTAATTTTAGATTTTAGATTTTAGATTTTAGATTTTAGATTGCTTTTTCAATTTACAATTTACAATCTAAAATTTACAATTAGTTGGTTTTTCTTATTCTGTTGATAAAAGCGATCAGGTAACCTAGGGCGATAAACGCTCCTGGGGCCAAGACGAAAACGAGCATTCCGTAGTTTTCATTGTAGAGAGTCATGTTGAAGAACTTTCCACTACCCAGAATTTCACGGATTGCTCCTAATATTGTTAAAGCCATGGTGAAACCGAGACCGATGCCCAAACCGTCCAGCATGGAAGGAAGGGCTTTGTTCTTGGATGCGAATGATTCAGCTCGTCCCAACACGATACAGTTCACCACGATCAACGGAATGAATAATCCCAACGATTCGTGCAAGCTCGGCAGGTAAGCTGCCATACACATATCGACCACAGTAACGAATGCAGCAATGATCACGATAAAACCGGGAATCCGGATTTTGTCGGGAATCAGGTTTGCCACGAGCGAGATGGCCAAGTTGGATAGTACCAGAACGAAAGCCGTGGCTAATCCCATCCCCAAGCCGTTAATGGCGGAGGTGGTCACTCCCAGCGTGGGACACATCCCGAGCAGGAGTACGAAGGTCGGATTTTCCTTGAAGAACCCTTTGGTAAAAGTTTGCCAGTTGTTCATATCTTTATTCTTTCATTGATTTTACGTGTTATTTTGCGGATTCAGTCAATGCCTTTGCTGCCCGGTTTACTGCATCTAGGAAGGCTCGTGATGAAATCGTTGCGGCCGTGATGGCATCCACGTTTCCGCCGTCCTTTGAAACCTGAAGTCCTTGCGTACCCGGGGTTTTTCCGGTAATATCCCCTTTGGCACCTTTCACGAACCATGTGTCCATTTTGGAACCTAATCCCGGGGTTTCTTTGTGGCTTAGCACGGAGTAGTTATATATGCTCCCGTCCGGGGTGAATCCTACCATAAGTTCAATAAGCCCGCCGAACCCGTTATTCGTGAATGTTTTAATGGCCGTCCCCACGAGTTGCCCGTTTGCTTTGGCCGGATAGAATTCTAATTCACCTCCATCTACTTTCACGATCTGTTTTTCCGTCATCGGGTCATTATCAAAAGCGGGAACCACGGCACGAATGGCTTGTACCTGTTTTTCAATTTTTACTTTTTCAATCAACCCGGACGTGAGTGAGTTCACAACTCCCACGGCGGCAGAAGAAACCAGTGTTACCAAGAATAACACCAGTACCATATTTTTGAAGCTTGATTCTAATTTCTTTCCCATCAGTTTAGATTTTAAATTTTAGATTTTAAATTTTAAATTCCATTTGTAAGCAATTTACAATCTACAATTAGTAAATTTAAAATCGTCGGGGTTTACAATATCTATTTATCAGCGGTGTGAATCCGTTCATGATCAGGATGGCGAAAGACATTCCTTCCGGGTAAGCCCCGAATACACGGATGATCACGGTCAATAGTCCGATACCGACACCGTAAATAAGCATTCCTTTATGTGTCATGGGTGAGGTTACGTAATCCGTTGCCATAAAGATCGCTCCTAACATCAAACCTCCTGTAAAGAGATGGAAAACCGGGCCGGCAAATTGTGCGGGATCGGCTAGATTCAGTATTCCGGAGAATACGATAACCGTGGCAAAGATAGCTACCGGGATGTGCCAGCTGATGATCTTCCGGATTAACATATAAGCAAATCCTAGTAAAAGTCCGATAGCGGCTACTTCTCCTAAACTTCCCCCGATGTTACCGAGAATCAGGTTGCCGGTAGTGATTCCAACTGAAGATAGTGTGTCACCGACGGCTTGTCCGTTCTTGACGGCTTCTTTCACGAGTGCCAGAGGGGTAGCTCCGGTTACGGCATCAGCCGTGGCGAACCCGTTCGGTACGGGCCAAGTGGTCATTTGTACCGGGAAAGAGATCAATAGGAAAACACGACCTACGAGAGCCGGGTTGAAAATATTGTTTCCTAATCCTCCGAAACTCATCTTACCGATACCGATGGCAACCAACGCCCCGATCACCACGATCCACAAGGGAAGGGAGGATGGAAGGTTAAATGCCAGCAATACTCCCGTGATGATGGCTGATCCGTCCCATATTGTGGGGCGTTGCTTCATGAGGTATTTTTGAATAACGTATTCGAATACAAGGCAGGCAGCTACCGAGGTGAGGGTTACCAGAATGGCGCCTAACCCGAAAAATACGATAGAAAAGATAAACGTAGGTACTAACGCGATAAGTACGCCGTACATGTTTTTTTCTATCGAATCCCCGCCGTGAACGTGGGGGGAGGGGGATATGGTGAAATTACTCATATAAAATATTTTAGATCTTACGAATTTTCATTCTAAATTAATTTTTTATTTCTTTCTCGACCGAATCATTTGACCGGTTCTGGCTTTTGCCAGACGGATCACATCAAGCAACGGACGATTTGCGGGACAGGTAAAACTACATGAACCGCATTCAATACAATCCATGATCTTTTCCGATTCCAGCATCTCCAGCTTGTTGTGTTCACCAAGCACCATCAAATAATAGGGTTCCAATCCCATGGGGCATACGTTAACGCATTTCGAGCAACGGATACAGTTGCGATATTCTTTGCGGGTAGATTCCTCTTGACGCATCAGTAGGATGCCGCTCGTGCCTTTTGTAACGGGAATGCTTGTGTTGGTTAGGGCTTTCCCCATCATGGGACCTCCTCCGATCACTTTACCCGTGTCTTCAGGTAATCCCCCGGCGGCCTCGATCAGTTGTGAGATCGGGGTTCCGATGCGGCAAAGGTAGTTACCCGGTTCTTTTAATGATTTTCCGGTAACCGTGACTACCCGTTCGAACAAGGGTTTGTGTTTCATAACAGCTTCGTACACGGCATATACCGTTCCCACGTTTTGAACCACGGCTCCGACAGCAATAGGTAGTCCGCCCGATGGTACGAATTTTCCCGTGGTCGCTTGTATTAATTGTTTTTCACCTCCTTGCGGGTATTGTATTTTTAACGGGCAGATTTCGATTCCGTCCGCCAGTCTGGCAAGCTTACCAAGTTCTTCAATGGCGTCCCGTTTATTATTTTCGATTCCCACGATCGTGCGTTTCACGCCGAGGGCTTTCATGATGAGTTCTATACCCATGATTAATTCCTTCCCATGTTCCAGCATTAAACGATGGTCAGCCGTGAGGTAAGGCTCACATTCCACACCGTTTATGATCAGTACTTCGGCGGTACTTCCGGGAGGGGGGGATAGTTTTACTTGTGTCGGGAAGGTGGCGCCACCCATACCGACGATTCCTGCTGCACTGATGGCTGCTAGTATTTCTTCTTTCGTGAATGTACCGGGTTGCTTCTTGATGGGTTCTTTTAGGATATTTTCGTCCCATTCGTCACCTTCCACCTTAATGGTAACAGCCGGGCGGGGATACCCGCTGGCATCGATCACGGGATCAAGTGACATGACGGTTCCGGATACGGAACTGTGTATGTTTGCTGATATGAAACCGGCAGCTTGACCGATGATTTGTCCTACTTTTACTTGATCTCCTTTTTTCACCGTGGGAACGGCGGGAGCCCCGATATGTTGTGATAATGGTATACTTACTTGTTCGGGGAGGGGAAGCGTGATGATTTCCCCTTGTGCTGATAATTTATTTTCTGGTGGGTGAACTCCCCCAATTTTAAATGTCTTGAGCACGGTGTATTAGTTTTAGGTGTTAGATTTTAAATTTTAGATTGAAAAACTAATGAACTTTTTAATTTTAGATTTATGATTTCTTGATTTTAGATTTATTCATCGTTAATCGTCATTCATAAATCGTCAATTAATTCGTTGCAGTTTTCAACTGGTCTGCAGGTTCGGTGATTTTCCGGGGAGGGAAATTAACCTCGTGGATCGCATGTGTCGGACAAACACTGACACATTTCCGGCAAAGTCGGCACTTGCGGAAGTCAATGTATGCCAAGTTGTTTTCTAACGTGATGGCCTCGAATGGACACTCTTTCACGCATTTCCCACATCCGATGCAAGCTGCTGTACAGGCTTTACGGGCAATGTTCCCTTTGTCCTTGTTCACGCAACAAACGAAAACTCGTCGGTCTTTTACTCCTTTGTTCCGCAATTCGATGATATTTCTCGGGCAGGCCTTCACGCAAGCTCCACATGCCACGCATTTCTCCTCGGAAACGACCGGGAGACCGTTTTCGTCCATGTGAATGGCGTCGAACGGGCAGGCTGTTACGCAATCTCCACACCCGAGGCAACCGAATGTACAATCGCTTTCTCCCCGGTAAAGGGAATGTTCGATGGCGCATGATTTGTAACCGTCATATTGACTGGTACGTTGACGATGGTCACACGTGCCGTTGCATCTTACCACTGCGATTTGTGGAGTTTGTGCAGTTACTTCCATACCCAAAGCAGCGGCAACTTTCGTCATGGTTTCCGCACCTCCAACCGGACAAAACAGTCCATCCAATGAAGTCGCCTTTACCGTGGCTTCTGCAAATCCCCTACACCCGGGTTTGCCACATCCTCCGCAATTAGCTCCCGGTAGTATGCTTTCCACGGTATCAATTCTAGGGTCTTCCTCGACCTTGAATTTTTGTGCAACAAAATAAAGAATCACGGCAGATGCGATTCCAATAGCGCACAAAGAAATAATGGTGTAAATAATGGTAGTAGTCATCATAAAGGTGTTTGTTTTGTCTCCTCTAGTTTGTAATAACGCCCGTAAAGTTATTATTTTTTTTCTAGGTTATGCTATTTTAACCTTGAATTTTATTTTTTTGGCAAACTTGTTTCTTAATAAATAAAGAACAATAAAATATACTGTTGTAGTCGTTAGAGACAGCGTTGCAGCTAGGACTTCACTGGTCCCGGCAAGAATTAACAAAGCCAGAACGGCGATTATAAGGATGGAAGGAACGATGTATGCCAGTAGGACGGAAAGCATGGCATTTTGGGTACTGGCACTGACGATTACTTTATCACCGATTTTCACATCTTCATTTGGTTTTTCCGCCGTGATACTTTTCAGTGCCATTTCCGACATGCCGCAAGCTCCTTTGGCGTGGCATCCTGCACAAGCTGTTTGGCTTTGTATGGTCACAATAATAAAGGTTTCAGCCACCTGCGTCACGATTCCATCATGTTCTATTGTATTTTTTGCCATAATATGATTTTTTGAATAGAACAAATATAATGATAAAATAAAAACCATCCTGCAGCGAGGATGGTTTTCATTTTTTTATTTTTTACGCATGAAAATCTGAATCGGTACACCCGTGAACTTCCAGTGTTCCCGGATTTTGTTTTCCAAGAAACGCTTGTAAGGTTCTTTCACGTATTGCGGTAAGTTGCAATAAAATGCGAAAGTTGGGGTTTTTGATGGTAACTGTGTCACGTATTTTATGCGGATATATTTTCCTTTCAAGCTGGGGGGAGGGAAGTTTTCGATCTCTTCCAGCATGATGCGGTTCAGTTCGGATGTTTTCAGTTTTTGTTTTCGGTTTTCGTAGGTCTGGATGGCTGATTCAAGCGCTTTCAACAGACGTTGTTTTGTGAGAGCCGAGGTGAAAATGATTTCCACGTCGTTGAAGGGGGCCATTTTTGCCCGCAGTTCTTTCTCAAAATTGATAGTCGTTTTGTTATCTTTCTCGATCAGGTCCCACTTGTTTACGAGGACTACCACGCCTTTCTGGTTACGCTCGATGAGATGGAATATGTTCAAGTCCTGAGATTCCATTCCCCGGGTAGCATCAATCAGTAGCATGCACACGTCACTGTCTTCGATGGCACGTACGGAACGCATCACGGAATAGAATTCCACGTCTTCACTGACTTTCGCTTTCTTGCGTAATCCTGCGGTGTCTACCAGCAGGAAGTCGTGTCCGAAACGATTGTAGCGGGTTGTAATCGTGTCACGAGTTGTTCCGGCAATATCGGTTACGATATTACGTTCTTCCCCGATAAGGGCGTTAATGGTGGAGGATTTTCCCACGTTGGGACGTCCCACGATGGCAATTTTAGGAAGCTCTTCCATGTTTTCAATCGGGTCGGTGGTGAAGTGTGAAACCACCTTGTCAAGCAGATCACCGGTTCCCGAACCGTTGATAGAGGCTACGGGAAAGATTTCTTCTCCGACTCCCAGTTTATAGAATTCGTGTATATCGTAAAGACGTTCTCCATTGTCTACCTTGTTTGCCACGAGGTAGATGGGTTTGTTGACTTTCCGGAGCATACGGGCGAAACTGTGGTCCAGATCGGTAATACCGAGTTCCACGTCGCAGACGAACAGGATCACGTCGGCCTCGTCCATGGCGAGTAATACCTGTTTGTTGATCTCCTCCTCGAAGATGTCCGAACTGTTGGAGACGTATCCTCCGGTGTCAATCACCGAGAATTCTTTGCCGTTCCACTCTGATTTTCCGTAATTCCGGTCACGGGTCACCCCGCTTTCCTCGTTCACGATAGCTTTCCGGCCACCGACCAAACGATTGAAAAGTGTTGATTTTCCCACGTTGGGACGTCCTACTATTGCAACAATATTACTCATTGGAAAGATAAAAGTTAAAAGATAAAAACTAAAAAATTAAAGTTGTTTGTAACCGAAGCGTTTCAGGTCGTTTTCCTTGTTCCGCCAGTCTTTGAGGACTTTAACATATAGGTTCAGGAATACTTTTTTCCCGAAGAAGGCTTCGATGTCAACACGGGCTTCCGTGCCGACTTTTTTCAATGCGGCTCCTTGATGCCCGATGATGATACCTTTTTGGGAATCCCGTTCCACGTTGATCACGGCCATGATGTTGATACGTTTGGCTTCTTCCTTGAATTCCTCCACGACAACCTCGACGGAATAGGGAATTTCTTTATCGTAGTTCAATAAAATCTTTTCCCGGATAATTTCGGTTACGAAAAAGCGTGCCGGCATATCGGTCATTTCTTCTTTGTCGAAATAAGGTTCTCCCACGGGTAACAACTCCAGAATTCTCTTGTATAGATTGTCCACGTTGAAATTCTCGGTAGCCGAGATCGGGAATATTTCAGCTCGCGGGATGATCTCTTTCCACTTGTCGAACAAGGCATCCAGTTTATCCGGAGTGGTCAAGTCAATTTTGTTCAACACCAGAAGGATGGGGACCTCGCTTTGCTTCACTTTCTCGATAAAGTCTGCGTTCTTCTCGATATTCTCCACCACGTCGGTGACGTAGAGGATGATGTCGGCATCGATAATGGCGCTTTTCGAGAAATCAAGCATGTATTCCTGCATCTTGTAACTGGGTTTCACGACACCCGGGGTATCGGAAAACACGATCTGAAAGTCCTCCCCGTTCACGATCCCCTTGATCCGGTGACGCGTGGTTTGGGATTTGGACGTGATAATCGATAATTTCTCCCCGACTAGTCGATTCATCAAGGTTGATTTCCCCACGTTGGGGTTTCCTAAGATATTGACAAAACCTGCTCTGTGCTCCATTTATTTAAAAATTAATTGGGCACAAAGGTACGATAACTAATTGAAAATTGAAAGCCTAAACGAAAATGTGCGGGTCTATTTTTTGTTTTGCTTGTAGACATAAGTGATTTTCTCGCTGTCCGCCGGGTTCGTCTTGCTCGTTTTACTGGTCCATGCTCCGGTTTGGTCGTAAGTATATTGGTAATTAGGATTGATCGGGTTGCCGAATTCATCGTAAGTTAGAGTCATATTACTTGTTATTTTTTCGTTTTGCAGATTCTCTTTCACGTAGGAAATGCTTGTGAGGTAACCGAATGAGTCGTAAATATAAAGTGTGACTTGTTTCGTGGCGGGATGGTCGGTATCCGGTCGGGTGTTTATCCATGTTTTACCGGAGAGACGCCCTTGTGGGTCATAAGTGTAGTCTGTTTGGGCGCAAATCAGCCCGTTCCGGTATTCTTGGGTTCGATTGACCTGTCCTCTGTGATTGTAATAGTCAATAGTGTTTTGCCCGTGACTCCACTTGGTCGTTTTCATGACGGGATGGGAAGTCGTGTCATACTGATAATTGATCAGGCATATGGTTGCTTTAGCGAGGGAATCAATGGTTTCCTCCTCGTAACATTTACCGAGGTCATTATACCTGAATGTCGTGACAATCAAGTTTAACGGTGTGGTAGTTGTGGAATCTTTTTGCAGTCGTGTGCTTTGAATGATCCGTGTCAAAAGCCCTTGAGGGGAGTAATGGTATGTGGTGATTGTGAGCGAATCATGGTGAATTCTGGTTTCCCGAGTGATGTTAATTCCGGAGTAACAACGGGTGATGGTAGGGGATATGTAAGTCATCGAGTCGATAAATTGTTTCCTTAACTGTTGGGCTTTATCCCGAAATGGCTTGTATTTATGTGTTTGGAGGTAAGTCTTGATCAACGGGAGGCGTGGGAAAGAATCAACTTGCAAAACAAGGAGGATCAGGTCTATGCTGTCGTTCGTGTATTCCACTTGTGGCAGGTATTTGCGGTTACATCCTGCCAGATAGGGACATTCGATATAAGCATGGATACAATGTTTTTGTGTATCCGGGGAAGTGGCCGTTTGTATCGCTTTGAACAGGCAGTCGTCATAGAGTTTTTGTACTTCAGCTAGGTAGGGACGCGGTTCCTTGGAGTTGGCGTAGAATGTTTTTAGCGTGGTGTCATTGAAATAGCAGAGAATGGTTGAATCGTTTTGTTTGTTGAGAATGGCTTTGTACAGCAGATCATTATATATGTTGGCCACCTCGACATAATTGTATTCGTTAGGGAAGTCTTTGAAATAAGTGTTGCATTTTACCTGTGTAGGGTGGGCTTTCAGGTCTGCATACTGTACTTTTTCCTTTAGCCGGACGATGGCCTCGTAAACGTCGGGGTCCATATTGTAATCGTATTCCTTTATTTGTGCAAGTACTGTACGGGAATCTTCAAGTTGGTCCTGGGAATAGGTAAGCAAAGCAAGGATCGTGGAGTCTGCTTTGTGACGGAAAAGGTTGACATTCAGGTTTGCTGCTTGGCAGAATGAGCGTAGTCGGGCGCCCCCGTCCTGTTGCTGGACGGCCATACTACTTTTCAAGTACGGCTCGATGGCATTAACACGAGGAGTCAGTAACAGTTGTCTAAGGGCATCGGCCAGAGAGATTTCATTTTTGTAGGCATCCATGCTTTTGGTGTCCATCCGTTCTCTCAATCGGTCGTACTTGTCTCCTTCGGACCAGGCGATGTGTTGATATAGTCTTTCCACGCGGTTCTGTTTTTGTGCCCGTGCATTGGTGCAAAAAGCGATGGTAAAAATCGTGAAAACGATCATCGTAAGGTATGAGTTTTTCATAGTGATTAAAATTTATGTAGTTCTAATATAACGTTTGGCCTAGAATATGATGGAAACCGGGCAGTGTACACATTTTTTAGAAGAAAATGTGCGTTGTTCTTGCTTGGTTTTCTTGTTGTTAACGTATTTTCGTTATCTTTGTTGTATAAAAAAATTGAAATAAAATTATGATTGTAGACGTACTGGCTAATAGCGAACGAATTGAGGGGTTAAACCCGTATTTTAAAGTGGTCTTTGACTATATAAAAACACATGATTTGTCAAGTATGCCCGTGGGACGAATTGACATTGACGGGGATAATGCCTATCTCAAAATTGAAGATGCCAAAGGACGGAAAACCGAGGAAGCCGTGTATGAACGGCATGATAAGTATATCGATATTCAAATGCCTTTGAGTATGCCGGAAAGCTATGGTTGGAAAGCTCAAAGTTTATTGGGCGAAGAACAGGCACCGTATGATGTCGCGGGTGATTTTACTTTTTACCGAGACCCGGTGGAAATGGTGTTCACGTTATCTCCCGGTGAGTTCGTGATCTTTTTCCCGGAAGATGCTCATGCTCCTTGTATCGGGGAAGGGGTAATTCGGAAGATGGTGGCGAAAGTCAGGAGAATTGAGAATTGAAAATGGAGAATTGAAAATGAAAAAAAGATATAAGATACTTTTGACGGTTGTGGTGGTGCTGGGGCTGGGGATTGCTTATTTCTGTCTGCCTTATTATGCACGGCAGGCGTTGTTGTACTGGTACCCGTCGATAGATGATTTGTCGATGTTTGACAAGCATACGGTGAGGAAGGCTGATACGTGTTGGACGTGGGGGATTGCCAAGGATTATAATACCTATGAGTTGAGCCCGGAGGATGATGCCTACTTGAATGATTTTCGTACAGTTTCTTTTCTGGTGATTCAAAATGATAGTATCGTGTACGAGGAATATCGGTCCGGTTGGAATGACACGAAGACATCCAATATATTTTCATCGACCAAGAGTATCGTGGGGTTGTTGGTCGGCATTGCTTATGACGAGGGGAAAATTACCAGTCTGGATGATCCGGTAGGGAAATATATCCCGGAATTTAACGAAGGAAAAAAGAAAAATATCACGATTCGCAATCTGTTAACCATGAGTGGCGGGTTGAATTGGGATGAGGCTTACGCATCGCTATTTTCGGTAACTACACATGGCTACTACGGGAACGATCTTTATGATTTAGTGACTACGTTGGACGTGATCGAGGAACCGGGGAAACAATTCTCATACCGGAGCGGGGACACGCAGATTTTGGCTTTTGTCGTGGAGAAAGCGACTGGAAAGAGCATTAGTGATTATGCCGAAGAGAAGTTATGGAAACCGATGCAAGCCTGTCAGGACGCTTATTGGTTGCTGGATAAAAAGGACGGGGACGAGAAATCTTTCTGTTGTTTTCACACCACGGCGAGGGAAATTGCCCGTTTTGCCCGTTTGATGTTGCATCACGGGAACTGGAACGGGAAACAGTTGGTTTCGGAAGAATATATTAACGAGGCCATGAGTCCGGCGGGGTATCTGAAGGACGAATGGGGTAAGGATTCTTTGGATTATTATGGTTTCCAGATTTGGATGATGAACTATAAAGGGCAACAAAATCCCTATTTCCGGGGAATGTTGGGACAATATATTATCGCTATTCCCGAAAAGAATGCCATTATTGTCCGGTTGGGGCATAAAAAGGACGAGGAACGTATCCGGGAGACCACCCGGGATGTGTATCGCTACATGGATATCGGGACGAAGATATTGGATAGTAGAAAGTAGGAGGGTGACTTATTGATTGATTCATAAAGAGAACCTAAAGAGTTCCTAAGGAGAACCTAAGGAAATAATCCCACATATTCGAACCTTTCTCGTGGCTCATTCGGAGCTTACACATGCCGTAATGCATGAGCAACGACTAAGCAACGAGTAAGCTCTGAATAAGTAGGATTATTTGGGTAGGATTACTTCTTTATTTGGGTTAGATCTGTGTGGGAATAGCTATATCTGTACTTTCCTGAAAATGGTTGACTCGGATTAAACAAAAATTTTAACAAACACCCTAACAATGTATCAAAGATACGACATATAAATAAAACACCCTATAAATTCGGGTACTAAATTTTCCTAATATCTTCGGTTGGCTGCCTTCCACGGGCATGAGCCAACCGTTCGCGTAGCGAAAAACCGGGAATTCCTTCCTGGACTAGTACATGTGGAAGGCGAACTTTCCGGTCAAGTCCCGGTAAATCGAATCAGGCGTGTTCAGCCCTATAGAGAAGTGCGGTCTCTGCCCGTTGTACAACGCGACGACCTTCTCCACCCTC
>OGEN01000079.1_pt1 | contig 147615 bp, 126 predicted proteins | sample 1570671 | NCBI WGS metagenome assembly OGEN01 (sample SAMEA2582128, study PRJEB24529) | metagenome | biome: Human gut stool | place: China | collected 2011 | reverse complement strand
CGCAGTACAACGGTTTTCAAGACCGCCGCAATCGACCACTCTGCCACCTCTCCAATGCGGATGCAAATATAAGGACTTTATTTGACTTTCAAAGCGATTTTTGAGTTTTTTTATTCAAGGCGTATTTCAAGTAGAAGTAACCGCAGAGTCCAGCAAACAGAGAGCCTCCAATGATACCGATTTTTGCTTGGTTCAATAACATGGCTCCTTCCGTACCCATTCCCGCATAGGAAAGAGTTGCAATGAATAGGGACACGGTGAATCCGATCCCTCCTAATAAAGATACTCCGAAAAGGGAGTGCATATCCATTTTGTCGGGCATGGTTAACCAACCGCATTTTATAAAGAGGTAGGTGAACGAGAAGATGCCGATGAGTTTTCCGAGTACAAGGGAAACGAAAATCGTTACTGATACGCCTTCCAGAGAGGCGAGCGTGAATCCTTCGAAGGAGATACTAGCGTTGGCAAATGCGAAAAGGGGCATTACCACGTAATTCACAAGGGTACGTAGGTCGTCGTCCATGGCTTGTAAAGGACTAACCACTTTATCCGAGGCAGACTCGATACTTTTTAATATAGAAAGTTCAGAGTTGCTTAATATGATTTCATTTGAATTTTCCGGTAGTCTTTTTAAGCTTTCCCGGATACTATTCACGTACTTGTATATATGTAGTTTCGGACGGGCCGGAACAGTAAAGGCCACGATAACTCCCGCAATTGTGGGATGGATTCCGGCGTTGATAAACAGGCACCACACGATGATTCCGAAGGATATGAAAAAAAATTTATTGTGAATTCCCTGCCGACCGCCGATGTACAAGAGGGCAACAATAATCATTGCAGCAATTAAATATTCCACCGTCAGATGCGAACTATAGAATAGGGCGATGACGATGATTCCACCAATATCATCTACAACGGCAAAAGCAGTGAGGAAGATCTTCAAGCTTAATGGAACTTTTTTGCCTAGAAGCGAGAGAACGCCTAGGGAGAAAGCGATATCTGTTGCCATGGGAATGGCTGCACCCCGCATGACTAGACCAGGTTGACTGATCAGATAGAAGAGTAAGACTGGGACAATCATCCCTCCACAGGCAGCCACAACCGGAAGCAAAGCTTTCCGGGGGGACGAAAGTTCTCCAACGAGTAGTTCCCGTTTGATCTCTAACCCTACCGAGAAGAAGAAGATAGCCATGAGCGCATCATTAATAAAATCCAGTAAAGTCATCGGATTGCCATCGTGACGATCAAAAAGGTTGAAACTTCCGATCGTGAGCGTGATGTTTTGGGAAAATAAAATATTGTAATATTCCTGTAAAGGAGAGTTTGCGATAATCATGGCGGCGAGAGCCACAAATAAAAGAACTATTCCTCCATTTATTTTCGTTTGAATCAGTCTTCTAATGGAGAATTTAAATATTTCCTTGACCATTGTCCTGTTTGTTGATTGACTATGTTATATGCTGCAAATTTAATGAAAGTTATGCAAATTTCAAATAAAAAAGGTATTTTCTGCACGTCGGGTTAAACCTTCTTCCAATTCATGCTGGTGATATAAATATCCTGTATCTTCATAATATTTCGCTTGCTTTGGACATTTCTTGATACATGCTCCGCATTTGATACAGATGCCTGTAAGCTCTCTTACATTTTCATAGCTGATAGACCCCATGGGACATACTTTTGCACAATGCTTGCAGTTATTACAACGGTCGTTGGTAAGCGGTTTCACTTTACGGATGTCTACCGGGGTGCCTTGCCGGTCGCGAGGTGTGTAATATCCCCGGTAGGGATATGGGGTTCCGGAAACCGGAATGGGATGTGATAGCGTGTCTGTCTTGTACTTTTCACAGATTTTGCGAACGAATTCATCCACTATATCCATGTCTTTCATGTCCGGCCTGTCTTTTGCCAGTATCCGGGAGAAAGAGTGTTCACCCACGAATGCCCCTGCGGCTATCGTGTGGAGTCCGTTGTTTTCAAGAATGTCTCGTAATTCGATTAGCGCATCGTCGTAATCCCGATTCCCGAAAAGCACAACTGGAATGGCTAAAGCCCCGTTGCCTTGCATCGTGTTCAAATAGGGTAACAGTACGTTTGGAACTCGCCCGGCGTATACCGGGGTACCAAACACCACGAGATCGGAGTCCGTGAATCGCAAAGGTTGTGTTCTTGCCTTGGGTAAGGTAAAATCGTGTTCTTCTAGACTGGTTTTCAATGCTCTGGAAAGTCCTTTGGCCGTGGCGGTTATGATCTTTCGTGTTGTTCCTGTCGGGCTGAAATACACGGCCCGTATCTTGTTGATGTGTGTCATTTGTTGTATGATTTGAACCATTTGGCAAAGCGGGCGATTCCCGTTTCGAGTGATATTTGCGGGGTATACCCGTAGTCTTCCTGCAAGCGGGTGGTATCAGCCCACGTCTGGTAAACGTCTCCCGGTTGCATCCCGACAAACTCTTTACGAGCTTCTTTCCCCAAGTTCTTTTCCAGCAACTGGACGAAATCCATGAGCTGGATGGGGGTACCGTGTCCGATATTGTATATCGTGGCGGGAGTACCAGGTACGTCTTCCCGTAGGATTCCCGGTGTTGACACGATTTTCTCGATACCAGTCACGATGTCTTCGATGTAGGTGAAGTCTCTGGAGAGATTCCCGTTATTGAAGATGCGGATCACCTCGTCGTGTTGAATGGCGTTGGCAAAAAGCATGGGAGCCATATCCGGGCGTCCAAAGGGACCGTATACCGTAAAAAATCGTAATCCGATAGTTTGTATACCGTAGAGATGAGCATAGGCGTTTGCCATCAACTCGTCACTTTTTTTCGTGGCGGCATAAATGCTAATCGGGTGATCTACGGCGTCTGTCTCTTTGAAGGGGACAGATTGGTTGTTCCCGTACACGGAAGAAGATGAGGCGTATATGAATTTTTTGCAACTCGTTTTCTTGCAGGCTTCCAGTAGATTGATGAAGCCCATGACGTTACTTTGCACGTAACTTTCCGGGTGTTTTAGGCTATATCGGACCCCGGCTTGTGCGGCAAGATTCACCACGCAGTCGAAAGCATGTGTGTCGAATAATGTATGAATGGCTTCGGTGTCACACAGGTCCAACTGGCAAAACGTGTAATTCGTATTCCGGGAAGATACGATTTCTTTACCGGGAACGGGATGGTCTATGCCACAGGCGTGCAGGCGGTCGTGTTTCAAGGTTACATCGTAATAATGGTTGATTGAATCGATTCCATAAACAGTGTGTCCTGCATTCAGTAGTTTCTGAACAAGATAAAAACCAATAAACCCTGCTGTTCCGGTAACTAAGACGTTCATAATACCTTGCTTTTCGTTTTTTAATACAATATTTGCGGCGACAAAAATATAAAATAACTCCGTAAAGTTTGTATTCTTCCGGAGGTTTGTGCCGTGTGAAGTCCGGTATTTACGAGCCGAAAATGTCGGTTTTCAGCTCCACGGGTACGATTTGGTTTGCTAGGGAAGGATCATAGGGTATTTCCACACGGATGTAATTGTCCGTGAATCCACCGATCGATCCGGCAATATCGCTTTCTTCAAACAGCACCGGGCGGGTTTGTCCCACGTGTGCCGTGTAAAAATCGTGTAATTTCTGTTCGGAAATATCGAGAAGTGTATTCACCCGGCGATGTTTTTCCGCTTGTGGGACTATATACGGGATGTCCAGAGCTTTTGTTCCGGAACGTTCCGAATAAGGGAACACATGTAGCTGGGAAACATCTAGTCCGGCAATGAATTGTCGGGCATCTTCGAACGCCTCCGGCGTTTCTCCCCGCATGCCGGCAATCACGTCCACTCCGATAAAGGCATCGGGAATAAGTGTTTTGATTTCCTGTACTTTCTCGGCAAAAAGTTCTCGTTCGTAACGTCGCCTCATCAAGTGTAACACTTCGTTACTCCCGGATTGAAGAGGTACGTGGAAGTGTGGCATGAAACGCCGGGAGGAGGCCACGAAACGAATGATGTCATCTGTCAGTAGGTTAGGTTCGATGGAGGAAATTCGGAAGCGTTGGATTTCTTCCAGCTCATCCAGTGTTCGTATCAAGTCGAGGAATGTTTCCCCTGTCTCTCTCCCGAAATCTCCCGTGTTTACTCCCGTGAGAATGATTTCCTTGATACCCTTGGATGCCACGTCACGGGCTGCCTTGATCACGTCTTGGATGGCAGCACTGCGGCTACGTCCGCGAGCGAAGGGAATCGTACAGTAAGAGCAGAAATAGTCGCATCCGTCTTGAATTTTCAGAAAACACCGGGTTCTGTCCCCGTACGAGTAAGCAAGATCGAAGTTTTTGACCTCGAAAATATCACAAGAATGTGGTTCGTGTCGTTCCTGTTCTTCGAGGTGGTTCAAATAGTGGGCCACGTTGAACTTGTCTCGTGCGTTGAGTACCAGGTGGACACCTTCGATATTCATGATTTCCTGCGCTCTAAGTTGGGCATAACAGCCTACCACGACAATGTAGGATCCGGGATTTCGGTGGATGATTTTCCGAATCATCTGCCGTCCTTTTTTCTCTGCAATATCCGTGACGCTACACGTGTTAATCACGAATATATCTGCCCCATCTTTTTCTCCCACAGTCACGGCTCCTTCCTGTTCAAGGTTGTGCTTGATCGTGGAGGTTTCGGAGAAATTTAACTTGCATCCTAACGTGATGTATGCCACTCTCTTCCCAACAATGTTCATATGCGATCTACTTTAAATTTGCTAGTGGGAGGCAAAGATAGAGTTTTTTCATTTCTTATCCATGAATTCTTAGTGTAAAGCTACGGAACCATAATGCTATAATTTTGTATGGAATTTATATACTAATTTACGGTACAGGCATGAGTTGACTTGTCCAACAAGTAAACTTTTTTCAGGATAAGCCAGTAGGCCTTCCCCGTGTAAGGGGAATTTGTAACAGGTATACCTATGGGTACGGTAAACTTGTATATAGGTTCCAAATCTTTTTCTATCTTTGCCCAAAGAATAGAAAAAAGCCAATGAAATACTACGTTATTGCGGGAGAGGCATCGGGCGATTTGCATGCCTCTAATCTGATCAAGGGATTGAGAAAGTTTGACTCGGGTGCGGAAGTTCGCGGGTGGGGAGGTGATCTGATGCGGGAGTCCGGGTGTGAGATCGTTCGCCATTACAAGGACACGGCCATCATGGGGTTCCTGACGGTTTTGAAAAATCTGGACAAGATTAAGGCGAATATTGAAGCCTGTCACCAAGATATTTTGGCATGGAGACCGGATGTCGTGATTCTTGTGGATTACGGTGGTTTTAATCTCCGGGTGGCTAAATTTATCAAGGAAGCGGGTATTCCCGTATTCTATTATATATCCCCGAAGATTTGGGCGTGGAACACGGGCCGGGTGAAGAAAATCAAGCGGTTGGTGGATCGTATGTTCGTGATTTTCCCGTTTGAAGTTGACTTTTATGCCCGGTATGACTATCCAGTGCAGTATGCCGGAAATCCGTTGGTAGATGCTATTCACGATCGTCCTTTCAAGGATGAAACATTCAACGAGTTCGTACGTGTAAATGGCCTTTCCGGTAAACCGATTATCGCTTTGGTGGCGGGTAGTCGTTCGCAGGAGTTGAAACACGTGTTACCGAAAATGTTGACTATGGTAAAACATTTTCCTGGTCACGAGTTTGTGATAGCGGGGGCTCCCTCGATGAGTGATGCGGATTATGCTCCTTATTTGCAGGATGTGAAAGTAAAGATTATTTACGGACAGACCTACCGGTTGGTGCGACAGGCACGTGCGGCATTGGTTACTTCGGGAACAGCCACGTTGGAAACCGCTATACTGCGGACACCCCAGGTGGTTTGTTACAGTGGAGAGGGGGGAGCGTTGAGTTATTTCCTGTTTAAGACTTTTGTCAAGGTGAAGTATATCTCGTTGGTGAACCTGATTGCCGGGCGGGAAGTGGTTACCGAGTTGTTGATGCAAAAGTTGAACGAAAAGAACTTGTTGAGAGAACTTTCGCTTATTATTTCGGAAGGGGAGAAACGGGATCAAATGTTGGCAGGATACGACGAGGTGAACGAGAAGTTGGGTGATGCCGGGGCATCCGAACGATTTGCCCGCATGATGATTGATGAGTTGTCCCGGTTCCGAGGGTGAATTAAGATCATAAATTCCTTTCGTTTTGTCGAAAAAGGAAACGTTGCCCGTCAAAATACGGTTCGATGAGTTCAAACCGGATGAACTTGGCTAACGTGTTTTCTGCCTTGGGGCGGGGAATCTTTGCCAGACGACAATACTGATTTAGTGTGATGGAGTCGTGTGAAAAAAGGTAATCCAATAGAATCTGTTCTGTTTCCGTGTAATGCACGAATGCTCCTTTGGGGGTTCCGGCTTGTTGCCATACTTTGATATGCACGGGGGTGGCAAGTATGTTTTCATCCAGAATCCGGATGTAAGCCCACCAGCGGTTATCGTGATCTTTGGCGTAATAGGGTTTTTGTTTTCCCGGAGGGACGATGACTTCGAGAACCGTACGCCCTTCTACGGTGTGGACGTGCATTTCACAATCGATTTGTGGTTTACAATAAAGCTTTGCGGCAGCCTCGATCATGTACATCTCCTCTTCCGAGCGTACTCCGGCAATCTTGCCGTTATCTTTTACCCCCACGAGTAAGCGTCCCCCGTCGGTGTTGGAGAATGCGGAAAGAGATTTAGCGATCTTGCGGGCATCAGAAATCTCGAATTTGAAATCCTGTTGCTGGTGTTCTCCTTCTGCTATCCGGTCGTGTATATAGTCGGCTTTTGTTTGAATCATAGTTTGGTTGTTTTTCTCCGCTTGCAAAGATATTGTAATCGGATTGTTTGTTCTTTGTTTAAAGAAATTTTAAGTTATCTTTGTCAAATAATTTTGAGTTATGGAGCAGTGTGACCTCTTATTAGAATATTTACGCCAACAGAAAGAGAAAGCTTACGAGTTGCTCTATCATGATTATTATGTTCCGTTGGTTCTGTTTGCGGGGAAGTATGTGGAAAATGAAGAGGTGGCAAAAGATATTGTGCAGGAATTCTTTATATCGCTACTTGATAAAGAGATGGTGTTTAATAATCGGATTGCACTGAAAGTATATTTATATACAGGAGTGAGAAATAAGTCCCTGAATTATCTACGCCATTTAAAGATCAGAAGACAGTATGAAATGAAAATGTTGGAAGAGGGGGAGAAGCAAGAGGTGTTTTTAGAGCGGATGATGGAAGAGGATGTGTTTGCACGAATTTTAACTACCGTGAAACAGTTGCCACCGCAATGCGGGAAAGTCATGTTGTTGACATTAAAAGGATATAAAATTTCAGAAGTGGCGGAGTTCATGGGAATTTCTTTGGAGACTGCAAAAGAGTATAAAAAGGACGGTAAAAAGAGATTGTATAATAAATTGAAAGGTGGCATATACTCAATATTTATAGGTATTCTTTTCTCGTAAATACCCGATTTAAGGTATTTCTATGGCTAAACATTTATAATATGTTTGTGATCGAATTTTGATTTTTTTTAATTCTTATCCCCCCGTTTTGTTTGCTGAAGTGTTTCTTGGCAAATGCATGTTAAAAATGGAGGAACAAAAAAATTATTTGTTTATGGATAAGGAAGAAAATGTATTCAAAATATCGGAGTGTATTTCCAAATCTTTAAGTGATTGTTTGGAAGAAGGGGAGTTGCAGGAGTTGGAAAAATGGTTGGCAGAGGACGAACGTCATCGGGAGTTGTTTGATCAGTGGAGTTCGACCGAATTGATGGAACATAAGGTGGGAGAATACGAGCGTTTGGATTATATGAAGGCATGGGAAGAATTCAGAACCGTGAGACGGGATAAACTATCTGCAAAGCGTAGAAAGATAAGGCGTACGTGGATGAGGTATGCTGCTATGTTTATGATTCCCTTGGGAGTAGCTGTTGCGTTACTTTCCAGAGATGATATAAAAGAAAAGAGCCGGGTGGAACCGATAACCGTGAAGGCCGGAAAATCTCAAGCTGTATTAGTCTTGTCATCGGGAGAAAGGCAAGTTTTGGATTTGGGGGAAAGAAATATAGAGGACGGGGGTATGAGAATTAGTGCGGATTCCGGGCGGATTAGTTATAATGGTAAATCACGCTCAGGGGAAGTGCAGGATGCTTTTCATATCTTGGAGGTTCCGCGGGGAGGAGAGTATTTTATGATCTTGGAGGATGGCACTAAAGTGTGGTTGAATGCCGCAACACGATTGAAATATCCGGTGGCATTCGTGGGTGGGATTCGTAAGGTGTTGTTGGAAGGAGAGGCTTATTTCGAGGTCGCTCATGATACAACTCGTCCTTTCGTGGTAGAGACAGAACAGGCTAAAGTAAAAGTGCTGGGGACCTCTTTTGACGTGAGTGCTTACGAGGAAGAGGGAAAAACGTGGACAACCTTGGAGGAAGGGATGGTCGAGATCGAATCTTTAGATAGAGGAGAAAAGATAAGAATGGTGCCGGGCGAACAGATTTGTTTGATCGAGGGGAAAGGAATGGAAAAATATAAGGTGGAGACAGCTTTGTTTACCTCTTGGCGGTCGGGACGTTTGGTATTTAAGGATATGCGTCTGGAAGATCTGATGCGTAATATGGCACGATGGTATGATGTGAAAGTCGAGTTCTACCGGGAAGAGGCTAAAGATATTGTATTTACCGGTGACGTGAAGAAATATGAAGATTTGAACGAGGTGCTGGAGATCATCGAGCTTACAAGTGACGTGCATTTCACAATAGAAGAACAGCGTATTATTGTACATTGAAAAAATTAGGAACTATGAAAGGTAAGTATGTTTTCAGGCGTATTTTATGGGGCTTGTTGTTAGTGTTTATATTTGGGGGGAGTGTGTTTGCCCAACAGAAAAAACTAACGATTAATTTGAAAAATGGTTCATTTGCCCAGTTGACAGACCAAATCAAGAAACAATCAGATTACACTTTTTTCTTTAACAATGCCATGGTGATGAGTTTAAAGAAAATAACCATTCAAGTAAAAGAAGTTACGTTGGATTCTGTGTTGAATATTGCCTTGAAGGGTTCGGATCTTACCTATAAAATAAAGGATAAAACGGTTATATTATATGCCAAGGAGACTCCGGAAGCGGCTTCCAAAACAGTCAAACTTCAAGGTCAGGTGAATGATGAAGCGGGAGAGGTACTACCGGGAGTAAATGTTTTTATCAAAGGCACAACCGTGGGTACCGTGACGGATTTAGACGGGAATTATTCATTGGTCGTACCTGACGTGATGGGTATGGAAGTCGTGTTTACTTTTATTGGTAAAAAGACAAAAGAGATCAAATATACGGGTGACCGTTTTATGAATGTCATGTTGAAGGACAGCTACAACGAGATGGACGAAGTGCAGGTGAGGGCTCGGGCAAATGTAAACGAGATTGATGTACGGGCCAAAACAGGGGTGGTGAATGAAGTGGATGTTCGGCGTATGAATAATAAGCCCGTGTTGGATATGGCGCTTGCCTTGCAAGGAATGGCTCCGGGGTTGATTGTGACCAATAAAGGGGATTTGGGTAGTAAGCCGGAGATTCGTATCCGTGGAACGTCTTCTTTGCGGGAAGGAGATGCGGCGAACGAACCTTTGTATGTTCTGGATGGTCAGGTGATTTCGTCGGATGCTTTTTTAACGTTGAATCCCAATGATATAAAGGAAATTAAGGTGTTAAAGGATGCCGCTGCCTGTGCGTTGTACGGAATCAAGGCGGCAAACGGGGTGTTAGAAATCACCTCACAACGAGGTACTGCCGGAAAAATGGTGTATAATTATAGTTTCAGTGGAGGTGTGACTCTTCGGGGACGTCGAGGGGTAGACATGATGAATTCGAAGGAAAAATTGGAATTAGAACGTCGACTGGAAAATACGGCAACTCCGGGTTATCGGTATAGTGAAGATTACTATCGGAAATACCATGCGAATGATCCGAATCTGGAGAGTTTAATAGCCAGAGGACAGCAAGTACTGGATTCCCTGTCTCGTATTAATACGGACTGGTTCAAAGAGTTGTTGCGTAATAATTTCTATCAGGAACATAATTTAAGTGCGAGAGGGGGAACAGAGCAGACTAGTTTTTATGCCTCTTTGAATTATTCGCAACAGGGTGGACGTATCCCCGGAAACGATATAAAGAGGGTAACGGCACGGTTGAGCGTGGATCAGGAGATTACCCCCAAATTGTATGCTTCTTTGAGTGTCAATGGTGGATATTCTCTCTCGAACACGCCCAATGGTACGAGTTATTCTCCGACGGATCTAGTGTACCAGTTGAATCCTTATGAAACGAAAGATGTGAATGCGGAGTTGGTTTCCTTTCCGGGAAGAACGTATGCGGATTTGTTCAATCAATACAGTGAAGAATCATCAGATAAGCGAGCCGGAGTTTCAGGAAGTATTAACTTCCGGGGTATTGAAGGATTGGAGATTGCTGCTGTTGCGGGTATTGATTATGTGTTGTCCGAGAAACTGGGCATCACGCCTCCGACGGCGTATTCTGAAATTACCAGTGGTGTTCCGGAACGGGAACGGGGAAAATTGACAAAAGATAAGAATACTACCATGAATTTGTCGTCGAATGTGCGTGTGACTTATAACCGGGCATTCGGGAAGCATGATTTGACGTTGGGAGCGAACTTCGATTTTTATTCCGATCACTATGATAATTTGGGAATTACAGGTTATGGATTGACAAAGAAAATGCAGTCTGCATCAGGTGTAAATCAATCAATAGAGGGCAATCGGAAACCATCATTCACTTCAAAGAATGAGAAGACGGCCCAGCTGGGCATAGGAGTTTTAGCCGGGTATTCTTGGAATAATATCTATGATTTGTTCGGAACATATAAAAGTGATGCTTCTTCTATATTGCCTAGTGATAAACGTTGGAATTCCGCTTGGGCAGTCGGTGCCGGCTGGTCGTTGAAGAATTATCCTTTTTTGCGGGATAATGGGGTGCTGACGGAATTAAAGTTAAGAGCGTCATACGGTTGCACTGCAAGCTTGCAGGGTGTCTCTCCTTCGTCGGCAGTGGCTACTTTTCAATATTCCGAGGATGCGTATGGCGACGATCAGTTGTTGTCATTGATGGGATTGTATAATGCCGATTTGAAACCGGAACAGACCATTGATATTGATGCGGGAATTTCCTTGGGATTATGGAATCGGGTGACGCTGAATGCTGGGTGGTACCGCCGTCGTACAAAAGATGCTTTGTTGGATGTACCTATCCCAGCTTCGAACGGGTTTACTACTTTGAAACGGAATATCGGTATTCTGGAGAATAGCGGTATCGAGGGGGAATTGTATGTAAAAATGGTAGATCGGAATAATTGGTGGATGTCCGGGCGTCTGAACCTTGCCTATAACCAGAATAAGGTCGTGGATTTGTATCATACGGATTGCCTGTATACGTCAGAGTATGATATGGTTCCTAGTTTTGAGGTAGGAAAATCGTATGATATGATATATGGGCCCGTGTCATTAGGGATTAATCCGATGACAGGACTTCCGGTGTTTCGGGGGGCCGATGGACGAGAGATTGCCGCAACGGAAAAACTGACACGGGAGGATATGGTTGCTTTGGGACATTCCACACCGCCTTACTCCGGTAGCTTCTTCTACTCGGTATCCTACGGCAACTTTGATTTGGATATGGATTTTTACTTCGTGTTCGGGGGCAAGAAAGCGTACAGTTTTTCATACGTGCGAGAGGTGAGCAATGCTAATTATAACGCGATTAAAGGGCAGGTGGAGAATATGTGGTTTCAAGAAGGCGATGATAATAAGATTTACCATCGTCCTTACTACTCTTCGGCAGCCGTGGATAATCTGAAATTGTATGCTAACAGTCGTACCGTGGGAAGTAGCGATTATTTGCGTATGTCTTCCTTGTCGTTGAGATATAGATTGCCTTATTGGTTGATTGAGAAGACGAAGAACGTGATACAATATGCTTCGGTTGCTTTTCAGGCATCCAATCTATTCACCCTGACGCGTTATAAGGAGTCTGACCCTGAATCCGGTTCGCTAGTGGGGACGCAACAACCGGTATTTACGTTGAATTTGAGTGTAAGTTTTTAATATATAAGATATGAATTGGAGGATAATAATTTGTGTGGTTGGCTTCCTGATGGGAGGTTGCTCACTGAATATACCGTTGGAAGATCAGTTTTCCGATCCGGATGCAATAACGGATGTTTTGTCGGCTCGTTCATTGCTGGCTTCTGCCTATGAGGGATTACCTCAGCACTTGTTCGAGTACTCGGTTCTGTCGGATGATTTTTGTCCCACTCAACATTTAGACCGGGATGCCACGTTGAAAAATCTGTATGATTGGCGGGAAGTTGAAATGACGGAATTGGCGGGAACATTATGGACCGAATATTACATGGTGGTGGCAGAGGTGAACGCTTTGTTGGCACGAATGGATGGGGTGATCACGTTGAATGATACCGAAGTGGAGGAAAAGGAGAGGATTATTTGTGAGGCCAAGGGGTTGAAAGCATTGTGTTATTTCAATTTATTACGCCTGTTTGCTCCTCGTTATGAGGGAAATGAGGCAAAGGATGGGATTATTTTGAAAGATCGGGTGGAGCTTGACTTTTTGCCTCGTTCATCCATGAAGGCTTGTGTGGAGGAAATTCGGAAGTTACTTAAAGAGGCTAGAAATGAGAAAAATACATTGAAGAATGTACATTGGCTATCCGATAAGAGTATCGCTTATTTGCAGGTAGACTTAGAGTTGTATGCGGGTAATTATTCCGCCGTATTGGAACAGACTGAGGATTTGGAAGCTATATATCCGGAAACGGTATTAGGAGCCGGAGTGTATGAAGCACTTTGGAGTGGCAACGATTCGGAGGCTCGGATTTTTGCAAAGTATCAATTAGCCCAAATTTACGAGGAAATTCGTTTTGAAACCTTCGATAAAGGGGATTATTGGGTGCTGACGGATGAGGTGCTGTTCGAGGAAGGAGATATTCGGAAAGAATGGTCGGAAGTAGAGTTCGTGATGCCGGATTCTCATGAAGTTCGTTTATTAGGAAAATATAATAAAATGAACCGGGACGAGATCGCTAGTAAATACGTGAACATAGCACGGGCTGCCGGAATGTGGCTGATGCGTGCGGAGGCTTTAGCTCGTTCAGACCGAAGTGGTGACGCCGTGAGCCTGATGAACCGGATGATGGAGCAACGGGGTGCTACGGCGTGGGAGGTAGGATTATCGGGTAATGAATTGATAAATAAAATTCTGGAGGAACGTAGAAAAGAATTCGTGGGTGAAGGAGTTCGGTTCTTCGATATGAAACGATGCGGTATTCCGGCCAAACGCTACGGCGTGTATGGTAATAAGGTGTCAACCACGATTAAGTCGGACGACTATCGTTGGACGTTACCGATTCCAGCAAGCGAATATCGGTATAACACGTTGGTCGAACAAAATGAAGGATGGCCGGTATTGGCTGTGTGAAGTAATAGGTATAAATTATAAAAGTTTAGTTATGAGTACCATGGGAAAATTACAAATCATGCTTTTATTCTTGGTAGCCGTTTTTTCCGGTTGTTCGGAAACGGACGAGAGAGCGTATGTGGGAAAGAATTCGATATATATCAGAACGGAGGGGGACCCGGTAATATTGGCAATGGATGATGAGCCTTTGAAGGCAACATTAATGTTGATACGTGCTTATGATAAAGATGTGTCTTTTGAAATTGACGTGAAATACCTGACTGAAGGAGCGGAGGATTTGGTAACGGTGAATCCAGCTATCGTGACTATTCCGGCAGGAGAAAAGAGCGTGGATTTTGAAATTATTTCAAATAAAAAGGGTGTTGTGGCAGATAAGGTGCAATTAGAAATAGGGGTAAAATATCCATTACCGGAAGCGGATATGGGGAGAGTGGAGGAGGTGTTGCGTGTTGTCGTGAAACCTTATATGGAGGCAGAGGATTTGACCGAGGAACAACAGGCTTTGCTGGAAGGATACAAGGCGAAAGGATTGGATTTGAGTAAATGGATCGGGGTGATCCCGGTAAAGGTGAGCGTGGAGGTGCCTCCCACGGACGGGTTGGAATCTTTAATTAACGGGATGAAGAAGGTATATACCGGAAAGACCGTGATCACGTTGAGTGAAGACGCTACTGCAGAACAACCGATACTAAAGATGACGAATAACCCAATGGGTTTGACGGAATTTATGTATGATATGTTGCGTAAGGAGACAGTTGAGAATGATATGTTTTGGTATTATGATCCTGGAGAGGGGGAGATAAATCCTTATATGGCGATGATGGAGTTAATCGGGCTTTCTAAAACGAGTCTGGAAACTTTTGAGATGACATTGGATAATATCCGTGTGGATTTTCCCAATAATGGCGTATCAAATGTAGAGTTTTTGGGGGGGAGACCCGATATCTGGGATGAAACAGAATTAGTGACCGTGGTTCCTTTTGCTTATAACTATTCTGCTTGGAATCGTTTAAAAGAGCTTTTGGATGCAGGAGATAATGAACTGGCACAAGAATATGTGGATTATGGAGCAACTCTTGATCCGACCCAATACTTGTTTTATTCGGGAATAGATGAAGATTACTGGGAAGATGGTAATTGGATGGAGCCTCAGGGAGTGTTGACAGGTAACAAGTTGACGTTCCAGTTTAATTTTGATCATTATAGTGCCGGAGGGTATAGCATTATTAGAGTAGAATACACTTTATCTGAGTAGTTTTATGAATATGTTGAGATGTTTATTTACAGTATGTTTGCTAGGAATGTTTTTTTCAATGGCGAAAGGCCAGACAGTTACTCCTGCAAATGAATTGATTGCGTTGCCGGAGGGTACCGTGTACAAACAGTTGCCGAACGGATTGCATTATGTTATTAAACAAAATGATATGCCGGGGCATAAGGTGGAATTTCGTTTGATCTTACGTGCCGGTTCGATTTTGCAGACAGAGAAGGAAGGCGGTGTAGCGCACTTTCTCGAACATATGGCTTTTAACGGGACAGAGCATTTTCCGAATAAAGGGATTGTTGAATATCTTGAGTCTCTGGGCGTGAAGTATGGATTTGGGATTAATGCCTTTACCGGATTTGATCGGACAATTTATATGTTTTCTATTCCGACAGACCGACCGGAAGATTTGGATCGGGGATTGTTGATTTTGAAAGATTGGTTGACAGGAATTCAAATACGTCCGGAACAGGTCGAAAGGGAAAAAGGGGTAATATTGGAAGAGGCCCGTGGGTATGATACGGGTGATCCTTTTTACGATGTGAAAGTCGGGGGAACCCGTTATAGTGAACGGATGCCTTTGGGAACCGCGGAAGAGATAAAGAGCATGACCGCAGAGAAACTGGAAAACTTCTATCGAAAGTGGTATGTACCGGAATTGGCCACGATTGTCGTGGTTGGAGACTTGAATGTCGGGGAAATGGAAGGGAAGATTAAAGAGGTGTTTGGAGGAGTTCCCGCGGTAAAAACAACAGGATACAAGGAATATCCTTTGGAGTACACGGAGAAAGTGGCTTACCAGGAAATGCAGGATACGTTAATTACTCGTTCGGCATTAGAATTAATATTACCGAAAGTGACTACCGTGCAATCTACTTATGGCGATCGTTTGCAAAAGATAAAAGAACGGTTGTTGATGTCGGCAGTCAATGCCCGCTTTAAGGCGCAGGGTTCACGGGTCTCGTTGTCCGACAACTGGTATTTGAGTGACAAAGATCATCTGGTGTTTTCTATCGATGGGGAGCATGGAACCGAGATTAAGGGGAAAATCGTAGAGGTCGTGAGTACTTTGAAACAAATTCGCGAGCAAGGATTTTGTGAACCGGAGTTGGCCAGATTGAAAGAAAATGCGATAAAGCAATTAGGAAAGATTTATGCCGTCAAGAGTTCTGAACAATGGTGTGAGGATTTTGCAGACTTGGCAATCTCGGGAGAGCGTTACGTGACAGATACCTTACATAATAGTTGGCTTGCCTCTCAAATACACGAAATTGAAAGTAAGGAATTGCAGGCCTTAGCTAGTGAGTGGTTTGGGCGTCTATCTCATGTGCGTGCAGCTTATCATTATAATCCCTTAAAAGGGGAAAAGTTGACGGAAAAAGAAATTCAGACCTCTTGGGAAGAGGGAGAAAAGGCCTCTTGTGGCGTGTACGAGTATGTGGTGGAAGAAGAGGAAGAACGGGAGAAAGTGGATGTCCCTGAATTTTTAGTACGTAAATTTACTCCTTCCCGGCAGTTGATTGCTTCGGAACGAGTGATTGATGGGCTGGACGTAAAAGAAATTTGTCTGACGAATGGTGCACGGATTATTTTGAAACGGACGAAAGATGAAGATCGGCAAATCACGTTAACCGCTTTTGCCAAGGGAGGGGCTTCGGTGCTGACTCCCGAGAATTACCCTTTGCTGGAAGGTGTGGCGGGTTACATGGAAATGGGAGGAATTGAGAAGATGGATTATGACTCGTACTGTGAAATGTTGGCACAGGAAGAAATGGCTTTTTCCGTGACGTTTGAGCCTTACTGGCATGGGTGGATTGCTATGGCTCCGGCAGATAAGATCACTGAATTATGCCATCTGGTGTATGAAAAGTGTTTTTATCCGGAAAAGCGGTATGAGGATTTTGAAGATGCTAAACAAGATGTGCTAGCAAGCGTGGGACAGGAAACCGTGTTGTCGAAGATGTTGAAAAGCGCACCGGACAGGCAGATGGCAGCACGGATAGATAAGTTAATGGGTAATTCCTTGGCAACAGGAAAAATGGCCGAGAGCCGTGAGGAAATAGAGGCGATGAATTTGGATGATATTGCAGACTTTTACAGGCAGTTGTATACGAATCCTAATGGATTGGTGTGTGTCGTTTGCGGGAATTTTGATATGAACGAGGTGGAACGTGATTTGGTAGCGGCTCTCGGTATGTTTCCCGCGCAAGAAAAGGTTAATGACTGGGTATTGCCGAAATTTGATTACCCGGAAGGAGGTTTCCGGGAGATATTCCCGAATGAGAATGAAGGGCAGACTATTTTTGATTATCTCTATTATGGGAATTATGAAGCAGGATTACGCAATTCATTGATGCTGAAATTGGTGAGGGATGTTGTTCGCAATCGCTTGTTGAGTGTGTTACGGGAGCAAGAATCCTTGCTGTATTCTCCATATATGTTATTATATTACAAAGGATTGCCGCGGGCCGGATATTATTTTGATATTAATGCCTCGGTGGATACCAAAAACATGGAGAAGGTGGATCAGCTATTGAAAGAAATTATTCGGGATGTGCAGGAGAATGAAGTGGATGAGAAAGAATTGGCTGCATTACAACGCTCTTTTGTCGTGACCCGGCGTGAAGTGGTAAATGATTATGCTACTGCAGAATGGAAAAAGTATCTGATGGGTGCTTTACGGGATGGGGAGACCTTGGAGGATTTGGCTCGTTACGAGGAAATCTTGTATTCGATTACTCCGGCAGATTTGAAGGAGGCCTGTCGGGAGTATTTGGACATGGAGCGATGTGGTGTCTTGTTAATGCAGGGTAAAGAATCGGAATAAACTATTTTGAAGTAATAATGAAATAAATGATATAATATGAGGAGTTGTTTGACTATTTTGCTGGTGATGTTGTTGGGTTTTACCAACTACAGTAAAGGACAGGAAAAGAAGGCTTATCGCTTGTTTGATGCGAAGGGAAAGGAAATCGAATATAAAGAGATGATGAAAGTGCTGAAAGCACAGGATGTTGTGTTTATCGGTGAGGTTCATAATTGTGCCATAGCTCATTGGTTGGAGTATGAGATGGTAAAGGACTTGTATACTGCGCATAAGGATAAATTGACAATCGGGTTGGAAATGTTGGAGGCTGATAATCAGTTGATGGTAGATGAATATGTGGGACGGTTGATCTCTTCCGATCGCTTTGAAGAAGAAGCTCGACTTTGGCCTAACTATCTGACGGATTATGCACCTGTTGTAGGGTTAGGCCGTGAACACGGGTTACGGGTGATAGCCACGAATGTACCCCGGCGATATGCTAATATGGTGAAAAATGGGGGATTTGAGGCTTTGGAAAAATTATCGGCAGAGGCTAAAAAATATATCGCACCCCTGCCGATTGATTACGAGCCGGATGAAGAGGCTGCCGGGATGTTCGGTTTGATGATGATGACCTCGGGAAAGCATACCGATCCGGAGAATGTAGCCAAGGCTCAAGCATTGAAAGATGCCACGATGGGATGGTTTATTGCCCAGAATTTGAAGTCCAAATTTGTGCATCTGAATGGGAACTATCATTCGGATTTCAAGAAAGGCATTATTACTTATCTAAATAAATATCGTCCCGGTTTGAAGATCGCAACCGTATGCTCTGTGCGGCAGGATGATATAAAGAAATTGGGGGAGGAAAATGAAGGACGGGCGGATTTTTATATCTGTGTTCCAACTGATATGACCATGACATATTAGGATGTTTCGAAAATTCTTCCTACCTTTGTACTAGAAAATGAGACATGAATCCATATACATCCGGGAGGGATGCTGGTTTGTGTCTCTTTTTTTATGGGTGTGAGAGTGTCTAATCTAAGTAATTGGTGCATGGGAAGAATAAAAGAAAAAAAGCGAGTGGCGGCGGCGAGTAGGGGGCAGGTTCATCTAAATCCCTTGGGTATTGATGCGGCAATCAAGGCTTACAGGACGGCAGTTCTTGATAGCGAACGGCTAGAGGAAAAGATCCAGGAATTGATCCGTATGGGTGATTTTTGCCGGGAGGTTTGTCGGGATGAAGAAGCTCATGATGCTTATGAGCGTGCCCTTATGTTTTGTCGGGAGAACGAGAATAAACGTTCCCCTAGGTTCTGGGAGGAGGCTTGCTATTGCGCATCCCGTATTGATGAGTTGTCAGCTCATCAACGAAAAGATTGTTCGACAATGGTCAGTCTGGTTGACTTTTATGCAGATAATTTTCCCGCTGCCTTTTAGTGACAGCGGGAAGTCAGGTCGTATGGACTAATTTTCCAAAAAGAATTTCAAATCATCATCCGCGGTCGTGATTCCGGCAATACCGAATTTTTCCACGAGTACTTTCGCCACGTTCGGAGAAAGAAATCCGGGTAAGGTCGGTCCGAGGTGGATGTTCTTTACTCCAAGATAGAGTAGGGCTAACAACACGATGACAGCTTTCTGCTCGTACCAAGCAATGTTGTAAACGATAGGTAATTCATTAATGTCTTTTACCCCAAAGATTTCTTTCAGTTTCAAGGCAATAACCGCCAGCGAGTAGCTATCGTTACATTGTCCGGCATCCAGCACTCTCGGAATACCGTTAATATCCCCGAGGGGTAGTTTGTTGTAACGGTATTTGGCACATCCTGCGGTAAGGATCACCGTGTCTTTCGGGAGTTTCTGGGCAAACTCGGTGTAATATTCCCGGCCTTTCATCCGGCCGTCACATCCGGCCATGACGAAGAATTTACGGATAGCCCCGGATTTCACGGCATCCACGATTTTATCTGCCAGTGCAAACACTTGGTTGTGGGCAAATCCTCCGATAATACTTCCGGTTTCGATGGCTTCCGGTGCCGGGCATCTTTTAGCGTGTTCAATGATTTCACTGAAATCTTTCGGTTGTCCGGGTTTGCGCTCGATATGTTTGAACCCGGGAAAACCTGCCGATCCGGTCGTGTACACTCGGTCCTTGTAATTTGCGTCCGGATGCGGGGGAACGATGCAGTTCGTGGTAAATAGCATCGGGCCGTTGAAATGTTGGAATTCATACACTTGTCTCCACCATGAGTTACCGTAGTTTCCGGCGAAGTGTTTGTATTTTTTGAATGCCGGGTAGTAGTGTGCGGGAAGCATCTCGCTGTGGGTGTATACGTCCACCCCCGTACCTTCCGTCTGTTCCAGAAGTTCATACAGGTCTCGCAGGTCGTGACCGCTGATCAGTATACCGGGATTTTTCCGCACGCCGATGTCCACTTTCGTGATTTCCGGGTTCCCGTAAGTATCCGTGTTGGCTTTGTCGAGCAGGGCCATGGCGTCAACGCCATTTTTACCGCATTCCAGTACCATTTGCACGAGCTGATCGGCGGACAGTGGGAGTGTGGTGGCTACCAGCCCCCGGTCGATGAATTCGTAGATGGAAGGGTTCTCGTGTCCGAGATTATAGGCGTGTTCCGTGTAGGCGGCCATTCCTTTCATCCCGTAGGTAAGCATTTCTTTTAAAGAGCGGATGTCCTCGTTTTCGGTGGAGAGAACTCCCACGTGTCCAGCTTTCGATTCCATTTCTTCCAGCGAGTCAGCCGTCCAAAAGGCTCCCTCGAACGTGATCTTTTCGGGATTCCCGCCTTTGTCGAGGAAGGTTTGTTTCAATTGTTCCCGTAACTTGATGGATTCTTTGATTTTTTCCACGAAACGTTGCTTGTCAAAGTTCGCATTCGTGATCGTCATGAACAAACCGTCGAGAATAAAACGATCTGCCGAGTGGTCAACGGCATCAAGGGCTCTGAGTTGCACCCGGTAGTGGGCAATACCTTTTAGGATAAATAGTAGTAAATCTTGTAAGTTAGCGACATCCGATGTTTTTCCGCATACGCCGCGGACCGTGCAGCCGGTTCCTTTTGCTGTTTCTTGACATTGATAACAAAACATTTTTTCCATGGTTTAGTGTGTTTGATGAATATTTTTTCTATTTGTTTGTCGCAAATGTACGGGGTCCGTGAAACAATAGTTGTAATATAAATTACAAACGTGAATTTAATTTTCAATAATTTATACGAGCGAAAATGAAAAAGGTTAAAAGTAAAATAAGGTACTAAAGAAGAAAATGATACATTTGTGTATCATTTAAAAGATGGCAGATAATGGATATAGCACGACTTTTTGATTGTCCTTTATGTATGGGAATTCCCGAACGGGAGAGAGAGCAGTTTATGGAAGGATTTGATTATAGCGTGAAGAGCTATATGAAAGGGGATGTGGTTTTCCGGCAAGGAGACGTGTGCCGTTTCCTTTATATCTTGTTGGAAGGGGAGGTCGAGGCGGAAATGACGGATGATTCGGGAGCCATGTTGCGAATCGAGACGATCCGGGCGCCGAGAGCGCTTGCCCCGGCATTTCTTTTTGCCGAGGATAATCATTTCCCGGTGACAGCTACCGTTTCGGAGAAGGCTGACGTGTTTATCGCCACGAAAGAATCCGTGTTCCGTCAGATGGGACGTTATGAAAGTTTCCTGCGTAATTTCTTGTCCGTGAATGCAAACCGGACGACATTTCTGACCGGGCGTTTGCAGTTCCTGTCATTCAAGACGATTCGTGGAAAATTGATCCATTATATTCTGGAACTCGCCTCTCCCGATAAGAAAAAAGTGTTGTTGGGAAAGTCGCAGCAGGAATTGGCTGAGTTTTTCGGGGTGACTCGTCCGGCACTGGCCAAGGTGTTGTACGAGCTGGCTGATGAGGGGATGATTTCCGTAAATCGGCAGGAGATTATTATCTTGGATCGGGAGAAAATGCGTAGGGCCTTGAATTAACCTGTTACGTTGTCTTTTCGGGTATGAAGGGGGAAGAGATTGCCGGTTGTTGTAAAAGGGTGATGTAAATTTAAACATTTTTTCGTCGTTTTCGTTAACACGATAACCGGGCGGATGGTTATTCGGACATCTGTTTAGGGACATATCGTGAACTTAAATTGTGATAAAATGAGTCTTAAAGAACAATACTGGAGATATTCCCTCGTGGCGATTATTCTGTTGTTGGGAATTCTTATATTTTTTCAAATTCTGCCGTTTTTCAGTGGGATTTTGGGTGCCATGACGATTTATATTCTTTTGCGTAATCAGATGCTGTATTTGACGGAAAAGAAACGGATGAAACGTAGTATCATGGCTATTCTTCTGTTATGCGAGACGATTCTTTGTTTTCTTATTCCCCTGTCGATTGTCGTGTGGGTGTTCGTGAACAAGTTGCAGGCCATAAACCTGGACCCGCATAGCTTGATTGCCCCGGTGGAGCATGTGGCTGAGCTGATCCGGGAAAAAGTAGGGTATGATCTTTTAAGCAAAGGGAATATAGATACAATATTGGCAGCCTTGCCGAAGGTCGGTCAGTTCCTGATGGGGAGCATCAGTAGTTTTACCATTAACGTGGTGGTACTGCTTTTCGTGCTTTATTTCATGCTGATTGGCGGGCGGGATATGGAGGAGTACGTGAGCGATATTTTACCGTTTAATAAACGGAATAAAAAGAATATACTACACGAGTTCAACATGATCGTGAAGTCGAATGCGATCGGGATCCCCTTGCTTGCCGTGATTCAAGGGGCTGTTGCCACGTTGGGGTATTTTATATTCGGGGCACCGAGTCCCGTGTTGTGGGGATTCTTGTCCTGTTTCGCCACGATTATCCCGATTGTAGGGACGGCATTGATCTGGGCCCCGCTGGCGTTGTACATGGGGATGACGGGACATTGGGGAATGGCGATCGGGTTAGCAGTCTATGCTTTGGTCGTGATTTCGAATGTCGATAATTTGGTTCGGTTCATGTTGCAGAAAAAGATGGCGGACACTCACCCGTTGATTACGATTTTCGGAGTGGTTATCGGACTTTCCCTATTTGGTTTCATGGGGGTGATCTTCGGGCCTTTGCTCCTGTCAATTTTTGTCTTTTGCGTGAACATTTTTAAAGTGGAATACTTGGAAGGAGAGGTACGGACGAGACCCAAGATATACAAACCTTGATTCGTTTACAGGTGGTAATGAATGGGGTGTGCTACTCTTTTTTCAAGGTATAACTATCACAATCCTGTTTCTGCTCCCGAACAATAATGTTACCCCGTCGTCCCGTGGTGAGGGGATGACGGGAGTGAAAGGAGAATCCGTAATTTAGGTATGAATACCTGTAATTTGTGTACACGGGAGTTTGGTGTATTTGCTTATTTTTGCGATAGATTTATTATTGAGTTGTATTTATGAAATTAATAAGAAGTTCGAGAAAGCGTATGATACTATGGATTGTGCTGTCGATCGTGGTGATTATGACCATTGTCGGAATTGTTTTCATGAATCAGCCGAGTTTCGGGAGAATTCCCCGGGGAGAACGGTTGGCAAGGATTGAACGTTCGCCGAATTACCGGGATGGGGCTTTCCGCAATATACATGAAACTCCTTTAATGACCTTGGACAAGGGACGTTTGCAGGGATTACTGGACTTCGTTTTTAAGGATAAGACCGGACTGAAACCGGACTCTGCGTTGACCGTAGTGAAAACGGATTTGCGGCAGATCGATCCGGAAGAGGATGTGCTGGTGTGGTTCGGGCATTCATCTTATCTGGTTCAGGTGGATGGGAAACGGGTGCTTGTGGATCCGGTGTTCTGCATGGCCTCCCCGGTGTCTTTTATTAACAAGCCGTTCAAAGGAACGGACGTTTATCACCCGGAGGATATGCCGGATATTGATTATTTGGTTATTTCCCATGATCATTGGGATCACCTGGATTATCATACCGTACGGGCGTTGAAAGATCACATCGGGAAAGTGATTTGCGGTTTGGGAGTTGGCGAGCATTTCGAGTACTGGGGATTCGATAAGGAGCGCATAGTCGAGTTGGATTGGGAAGAAGAGGTTCGTTTAGATTCCGGTTTTATCATGCATTGCCTACCTGCCCGCCATTTTTCGGGACGAGGACTTTCTGCCAATAAAACGCTGTGGGCTTCGTTTCTGCTTGAAACTCCTTCCCGGAAGATATATCTGGCGGGAGACGGTGGTTACGACACGCATTTTGCCCGGATCGGGGATTGTTTTCCGGATATAGACTTGGCCATTCTTGAGAATGGGCAGTATAACGAGGGATGGAAGTATATCCACTTGATGCCTGATTATTTGATTCGGGCAGCTTTGGACTTGAAAGCGAAAAAGGTGATGACCGTGCATCATTCCAAGTATGCGCTGGCCCACCATCGTTGGGACGAGCCGTTACGGAACGAGAGGAACATGGCAAAGAACGACTCGTTACACGTGTTGATTCCTGTCATTGGCGAGGTCGTGAGGTGGGGGGAATAGTTCTTTACAAGTTAAGGTATTCTCTAAGAGCGTCTATATAGTCTTCCAAAGCCTTCCTGCCCGTGTCGGTCAGTTGGCATGACGTGCGGGTCTTTTTCCCGACGAACTCTTTTTTCACTTGGATATACCCGGCAGTTTCGAGTTTTTCCAGTTGCACGCTTAGGTTCCCGGCAGTCGCATTCGTTTTCTCTTTCAAGTACACGAAATCCGCTGTCTCTACCGACAAGAGCAGGGAGACTATTGCCAGACGTAATTGAGAATGTAATAGCGGATCTAATTCTCTCATAGTTTTTCGGATTTATTGTTCAGAATATGTCCCGGTATGATCATCATGACAACAAATGACAGGCCAAAGTAGAGATTCCAGAGTATGGTGGCACTGTTATTTATCGTGTAACTCATCAGCATATATATGGCGAACACGAAACCCACAAACGGGAGGTAGAGCAAGCACTTCTCCCTGATAACCAATCCCGTGATTGCAGTCCCGATACTTGCGTACAGGAGGCATAACGGGAGCATGAGCGTGAAATCACATCTTCCGACAATGAATGATAGAGCCAGCATGACCAGCACGGTTAACGAGAACAAGGTGCCTACCACTTGCCAGACTTTATTGACCATGCTGTCTGTGTAAGTGACGACGGTCGGGGTGTTCCTTTTTTCCTTGAACGCGAGGATAATTACCGGCAGGAACATGAGGAACCAGCCTGCCCACCACCAAGGGGCGTGGGTCATGCAGAGTGACGTGTAGATAATGATCGACAAGATGGCTGTCGTGTAGCCGTAGATGATGAAGTAATTCCCTTGATCTTTTGCGAGGTTCTTTCTGGTTGCTTGTATCATTTGAGAAATAAGTTCTAAACTTTCTTTCTCTGTAAACTTTTTTTCTTCCATGTTTGTTGCGTTTGGTGTTTGTAAAGTGGTTTGTTTTATAAACTATATTCTCAAAAAAATAGCGCTATTCTTTTTGTTGATACAAATATAAATTAGTTTATTTTATAAACCAAATGATTTAGTGAATTTTATTCCTTCACGTGGATATTATTTTTTATTTTTGCTTGTAAATATATTGGAGGACGGTATTATGGTAAAACAGGATTATCTCGTGCGCATGATTCAAGAAATTATTTCTGCAATCGCTAGGGCTATATTGAATAAGAAGAAGATTCGCCAGCAGGATCGGGACGAGTATGACTTGTTGACGCGGCAAATGTTGGGATTTCCCGTGAAGGAGCTGGCGACGATGGATGTGCAGGAACTGATTGACCGATATGCCAACGAGGAAGACAGGATTGGTAAGATTGAACTTGCGTCCATGTACCTGTTGAGATTTTCGGAGGAAGTGGAGGATGATATTTTGTTGAAGTCGAAATTGCGTCAGGATGGGATTCGTTTGCTTAAATATGTTCAGCAGGAAGATACAAACTTTTCAATACAACGGGATTGTCTGATCCGGATGCTGGAAACGAATCAGTAAAATTTGGGGTGTCGTTTGGGAATATCGGGATAATGTTCTACTTTTATAACTTGTCATTTGGATTGATTGTATAGAAAAGGTCGTGGTTGAAGGAAAGTACAAAAATAAAAAGTAGAAGAAATGATACAAATTCAACATTATGAATCTCCTTGTGGAGAGCTGATTCTTGGCTCTTTCGAAGGTAAGCTTTGTTTGTGTGACTGGATGTTTGAAAAACGCAGGGCATCTATTGATAAACGGATTCAGAAAGCGCTAGGGGCCGATTACGAAGAGGGTGTTTCTGACGTGATCCGGAAAACAATCATCCAGCTTGACGAATATTTTGCTCGTCAGAGGAAAACGTTTGATATTCCGCTCGTCTTTACGGGAACGGAGTTCCAGAATTCGGTGTGGCAGGAGTTGCTGGATATACCATACGGCAAAACGGTGTCTTATGGCGAGTTGGCTAAAAAGTTGGGAAACCCGAAAGCTGTTCGTGCCGTGGCTGCAGCTAATGGTGCGAATCCTATTTCGATTTTTGTTCCTTGTCATCGGGTGATTGGGGGTAACCATAAATTGGTCGGTTACGGGGGAGGCTTGGAGGCTAAAAAGGGATTGCTGGATTTGGAGATGGGGGTGCAAAGTTTGTTGAATGGTATGCGGTAAAATCGTGCATAATAGCTATATCTGTGAAAATAAAGCTAGGGCATGGTGAAACAAAATGCAATTAAATTTTAATATCAGAAATAGAATATTTAGCGGTGATTCTTCGGAGTTACCGTTATTTTTATGTTCAGATGTTTATAGGTAATTAATTACCTATATTTGTAATATGATCAATATATGAGTTGAACGAGGCAAACAACGATATGTTGAATGAGGCAATGAAAATGCAACGGTGACTCGAATTAATGCAGTTGATCCTGACGGATATGCGGGAAGAGAGTAAAAATTGTGGGGTGTTGGAGTTTGTCACGTCACCAGTACAAGTAATGCCATTGGAGCCGTCATTGTTTTTCGGTCATGGCGGTTGGGCGGTTTCATTTGTTCGTAAACAGACTGTAATATGAAAGAGAAAATTGATGCGTTGAAAGAGACTTTTTTTATTACTGCCAGAATGGGCGGATCGCTATAATTATTTTGTTGAGCTGGGGGAATCTTTACCTGCAATGCCCGTGACATTTCAAGTACCGGAGAACCGGATTGCTTGCAATCCGATGTTGTATTTCTACGTGTGCCATACTAAGACCTTTGCTATATATTTGCTTCTGCCAATGCCGTGATACTTGCTGGGTTGGCCGCTATGCTTTTTAACCTCTGCAACGGGGTATCACGGAAGGACATCCGGGATAATATGCCGTATCTACTTGCTACCTTAAAAGAATTGGGGTTGATTGATAATCTCACGCTGTCGAGGCGTGTGGCACTATTGACAATGGTTGAGAAAATAACGAATTCATAAAAAATGATTCAACGAATATTTTGTAATAAACAAATGTTTATCTATATTTGTAGTGTAAAAGTTTCTTTGAAATGTTTTCCTATGAAGAGCTAAAGGCTCGGATAGAACATGAGAAAAATAGTCTTAGGTTCTATGTCCTTTACTGGCATATTTTGAAAAAAGATATGTCGGAAGAGGAACTGGAGAGAATGATTGACTTTCATTTAGATCGTTTGATCGAACTACTCCGGTTGAAAGGTTGACAGGAAGCTCTCGAAAGAGGGCTTCCCAAAGAAACTTTACAATTTTAAATATTTTAGATATGGCAAGTTACAAAGAATTAAACGAGGAATTGGAACAAATGAAAGCGGAATTCTTGACTCTTCATTCCGAGGAAGAAGAGCGGGAATTTGGTGAGAAAATGGAACGATTTGTAGCTTCCAAAAGCCCGGAAGATCGTAAAATTCTCGCTCAAGCGTTTGTGAATGGTGCGAAGGAATCTTGTGAACGTGCGGAGAAATTATACGATGAAACGTTACGTGTTTATCTGGAAGGGATATATGAATCAATTTCGTGGTCTTATGTTGCTCGACACTATTTTGGAAAGAGTCGATCATGGTTGTGCCAGCGTATAAATGGGTTGAAGATTAGAAATAAAGAAGTACAATTTACCGAGAATGAAAAGAAGATATTATTAGATGCGTTACTTGATTTAAGTAATAACATTAAACGTACAGCTCTTGTTATAGGGCATCTCTGAAACTTTTACAACTTTAGAGGAAACCCGCCATTCTCGTGGCGGGTTTTTTAATAGTAAAGTTGCTACGCTTTGTTTTGTAGATAATAGTAATTTTACTATCTTGGTATTGTTGGATAAATAAAACAGAGTTCTGTGAAAGTATTAGAGATATTGAGAAAACTCAATGAGGACGGTTGGCAGCTTGTACACTAGAGAGGCAGTCACCGACAATACAAGCACCCGACCAAACCGGGGAAGGTCACGGTAAACGGTAGATCGTCAGATGATATTACTGGAACGTTATTGAAAAGCAATTCGGGTTAGTTTTCTAACCCGAGTAAAAGAGAAAAGTTATGGAGAAAGTGAGAGTACAAGTAGCAAAAACACCGGAAGGTTATTGTGCGACGGTCGATATTCTTCCAGGTTTTATTGTTGCTGTCATGGGTGACTTTAGTGAACTAAAAAAAGAGTTATTTGAAAGTGTTGATTTTTACGTGGAATGTGCCAAAGCTGATGGAGATGTATATCCGGAAGTCTTGAATCAAGAATACGAATTTGAATACAAATTTGACGTGGAGAGTCTTTTGTTCTTCTACGAGAAAATATTGAGTAAGGCGGCATTGGAACGTTTAACCGGAATAAATCAAAAGCAACTTAGTCATTACGCTTGTGGACGTTCTAAGCCACGGCCGGCTCAGGCTCAAAAAATAGTGAATGCCCTGCATACATTGGGGCGGGATTTATTGGCTATCTCTGTCTAAGTTATCCAACTGAAGTGTACCCCAAAAGTTTTATGTCTAACTTTTGGGGTGCACTTCACTTTTTGGACAGCCCTTTGGTTGTAGGTTGTAAGCTAAAATACATCTTCGTGTGTTTCAATTAATGCATTTGCTTCTTGGATGTCATGAGGAGTGTAGATATCTGTTATGAGAATATTAGAATGACGTGCTTGGTCTCGCACGCTTAACTTATCAATATTTCTATCGCGTAATAAACTTGTTATTCCTGAATCTTTCAAACTGTAAAATTTATATGAGTCTGGAAAATGAAGTTTTTTCCTGATTTCCCGGATCCAATAGTCTCTAAATTTTTTTTCATTCACATATTCGAATCCGGGCATAAAATCAGTTGAAAATAGATAGGAGTCACTTGGGTTATTAAAAATATTTAGATCAACCATTAGAAGTAAAACCTTCTTAGGAAGGGTTACGACTCCAGCTTCCCTGTTTTTGGCAATGTCTGCCGGAACAAAAATGGTCCGATTCTTTATAGAAATGTGTTCTAATTTTATTTTTGCCATTTCTTTAGGTCGAATAAAGCAATAATACAATATATAACAAGCTAGTAGATAATATTTATTTTGTGTTTTAAGATAATCACTTAGGCGGATTAGATCATTTTTCTCGATTATAGTACGCTTTTTCTTGTGTGCTTTTTTACCTAGTACCGGGATTCCTTCTGTCGGTTTGACATTAACATACTGTTGTTGTAGCAAGAAGGTTGAGAACTGTCGTAACCATGATAAATAATTATCACGAGTTTGGGCTGTATTCTCTCTGTCGATATAAATATGATCTAAAAAAGCAACAACATAAGCAGAATTCAACTGATAAATATATGTGATAGGTATATCTCGTTGCTCGTTATATTGGCGTAGATTTCGTAAAAATGAAGAGTAGGCAACAAATGTCTCTTCTCTGAACACATCATCTTTATATAATTTGGTGATGTATCGTTTGTAGTGTTCGCATACCTCTTCAAATTTGTTATAAGATTTGCCGTACTCGGCTTCAATCCAAGGATTCCAGCCTTGAGATAATTGTTCGTTTAGTCTCTTAAGAAGATCTTGAGCGTATTTTCGTTTTGCGCATACCCCTCCATGCACGTGATTAATTTTTATCCGTTTCCGATGAAGTTTCCCTAGTGCTGGATCAAAAGCCATGAACCCGATATACCATTCTTTTCCCGTGTAAAGTTGTGGGGGTGTGTAGGAAACGATCTCGTCAATTCGTGTTTTTTCGTGATTTGTCATTTTTTTTTTTGCTTACTCACATCTGTTGTGACTATGCAAAGATATATATGTACCAATACTTGTCCCGTTTTTGTCCCGGTATAAAAATGGGGAAGCGGTCTAATAAATTGTTTTTCAATTTACTAAACCGCTTTCTGTCGGGATGACAGGATTTGAACCTGCGACAACACGCCCCCCAGAGGTATAGACAATCTTTTTCTCTAATATTATTGCTATTCGTTTGTTTGTAATGTCGTTGACAATCAATTAAATGTCTTTGATCTACTTTTCTCTATTTTGATCACGTGTGTTCCATTTGTGTTCCACTAAAAATTTATAATCAAGTTACAAAAACGGTAAAGTAAGAGATTGAACCTTATTTAACGTGAGTGCTTGAAAATTTGGTGATTAGTGAAATTGTATCGGTGTTAATATACTTTGAATTAGCAAATTACCGATAATAATCACAACATTCACCGGGGCAAAGTTACTGAAATTTTCAATATTGCAGATAATTCCTGCAAAGTTTTGGTGTCCTAATGGGGAAATACACCCTAATAAATACTACAAAACGCAAATATCACCGAACCTTTGCGATGTCAAAACAAGAGTGATGGTTATTGCCATCTTTTTCATATTCCCGGTGTCTGAAACATTTATACAGGGAATATGTATGAATCTATCTTTTTCATTTGTTTTCTCGGGTAGTGTTTTACAACCGTTTTCATCGCTGTTGAAAAATTGGTTGTTAAGTAATTTGCTTTGTTTAAATTCGTTGAAGTCACGCTATTTTAGAATGAGATGTGATTTTTCGTTGCTTGCCGATTTTGTGCTTATCGTTCGTGTTGTTTATTTTCTTGGATAATTAATAGGATAATTTGGAACTGTTTAAAAACAAACACAAAGTTAAATTTTCTAATTCGTATTATATAACTGTAGACAAGCTAAAACCTCTTTGGAAGAGGATTGATTTATTATAGTTTTACTGTATTAGGAATGATTAGTTTTGTAAAGAGAAATGATGTAACCAATGCGCAAGGACAGTATGCCATTCGTTTACGGGTGTGCAAGGAACGGCAACGGAGGTATTTTACATTAAAGATCTTCGCAGACGAAGAGTACTGGGATGCGGATAACGAGTGTTTCGTGATCCTTAAAAACGTGAAAGACAAGAAGCAAAAGGAAGAGAACGAGAAACGCAAGCAATATAATTATTTGCTTAGTAATTACAGGGTTCAAGCGCAAGAGATTATCGATAACTTTCGAAGGGAACACGTTGATTGGACTTTGAATCAATTTGCGGACGCTTTCTTAAACAAGGCTAAACAAGGTAAAGTGAAAGCCTACATGGAAAACCATATTAGTGTTTTACGTGATACGGGACACGATGGTAATGCGAACTGTTACGCAGCCACGCTGAAAATGCTCGAACATTACGATAGTAAATTTGACAAAAAGATATTCTCGGAGATTGATATAAAATTCGTGAACGGTTTTGATATTTTCCTCCAAAAGAGAGGGTGCAAGGGAAACACCCGGAAGTATTATTTTAAAGCTCTTAGAAGCATTTTAAACAAGGCTATTCAAGAAAAAGAAGCGACGGAAAAAACTTATCCTTTTGGTAAAGGCGGTTTTCAAATAGCCAAACTGGACGAGGAAACCGAAAAACGTTACCTTCCCGTGGAGTACCTGAATAAGATTAGAAATACAAGATCGGGAAACCCGCAACGAGAATACGCACGTAAATTGTTTCTCTTGTCATATTACTGTTATGGAATATCGTTTATAGACATGGCATACTTGAGAAAAAGTAATATCTCGAAATTTAATAACGGGGAGTATATCGTTTATAAACGTTACAAAATACAGCATCAGAAAAATGTGAAGTCCATTAAAATAAAGATCACGAGCGAGATTCAAAATTTGTTGGATAGTCTTAAAGCCGATAATCCCATCGTGGATGATTTTCTCTTGCCAATAGTATCTATTAGTGGTTACACGGGAGAAAAGTTGTACAAGCACGTGCGATACAGGTACAGAAAGTATAACGATTATTTAAGAGAACTAGCCAAGGAATTCGAGATAACCGAAATGAAATTAACGACCTACGTGAGTCGTCACACGATGGCGATGATGTTACAGCGTAATAACGTGGCACGAGAACAAATATCCCAAATGTTGGGACACGCAGACATGAAAACAACTAACACGTATCTGGATAGTTTTGACACTTCAACAATAGATGAGGCCGCAGAAGCCTTGTATGGTATATAGACTCGTTTTACATGAATGTTCGTAACTCGCTGGTTTCGAGAAGAAAAATGAACGATAGAATGATTTTTTTTTGCAATAAAATTTGCTAGGAGAAGAAATATTTGTAAATTTGTAACGTGACACAGTAGAGGGCCAGATCACAAACTTGTTTGACTGATCTCCTGTTTCTACTCCTCACCGACAGGAATAGCATGAAGATGTGCGAGTTCCATTTGATGCCGATAAGTAGGCATAAAAACAAGGGTGTGATGTTAACACACCAATATTTTGAAATAAAAACTTCCCGTTTCTTGGTTTTAGAAAACCAAGCCTAGTAAATTTTTGTTTAACCATTCATGTGGGGGAAAGGGGATCCTTTCTTTCATAATGAAAAAAAATTATTTTTTTTATGTTCAATAATAAAAACATAAGAAGTGATCTTCTTATAGTACAGTTGACCGTAGAGGAGATGAAGACAATAGTCAAGGAAGTTCTTTTAGATGTGATGTTGTCTTCTACTGAAAAATCAGGAGTTTTAACGATCGAGGAAGTGTCAGAATTAACAGGTTACAAAAAGTCAACCCTTTACAAGCTAACTCATGAGCGTAAAATTCCTTTCCACAAGCCCGCACACGGTGGACGAAGGATATTTTTTAAGCGGGAAGAGATCAACTGGTGGATGCAATCTAACCGGGTTGAAACTCACGAGGAATATTTTGAAAAACTTAAAATTAAAGAAAATGGTTATGAAAAAAATAACAAAAAAAACAGATGAAAAAAGTGGTAACAAAAGAGATAGTTTTGTTTTCTATCGTTCTTATTTAGAAGCTATTGAAACATTAAGTAAGAAAAACAAGTTGATCGCTTTCGAGACGATCGTGAGATACGCTCTCGATCAGGAGATGCCAGAGAGTTTACCGTCCAATGTTCTAGGAATATTTAAGATGGCACAACCTAATATCGATTCAGCTAACAAGAAATATTTCAATCGGCTTAAAGGTAAAGCACAAAAGAAAAAAGATTGTGATGAACAGGAATTTGGAGAGTGTATACGATTACCGGAAAAGAAGCATAATGTAAAGGATGATGAATTTTTGGGAGGAGAAAATGATGATTGTTTTGATGATGGTGAACCGGATGAGTTCGAATAATGATGAAAAACGTGATAAAATGGAATCAATATTTGTATCTAATTTGTTAATTAACAAAGATATGGAAAAGACAAAAAATACCCTTAATGATGAATATAATGTCAAGGATAATGTAATAGAAAATGAAGAATCTAATGGAGATTTAAAGGAAAAAGTAAAAGAAAAATTAAATGTAAATGAAGATGGATGTGGCGGAATCTTTCCCCCCTTTAGAGTCCCGTTAGTTTCATTGTTTGAAAACGTCTTTAGCAAAGAACCTGTTCGAGAGGTAAGATTGGACAAGTTTTTGTTCGCGAGTAAATTTAAGGAACGGGTGGAGGCTTATAGGGCCAGTGGTGATGATGAATTTCGTAAGAAGATCAAGAAAGGCCTACCATGTGTTACCCCGAGTGGCACGTTTCGCCAGAGGCGGGAATCTGGAATGATCAAGCACACGGGATTGCTGTGCATTGATATAGATTCAAAGGATAACCCGAGAATCGATTTGGAGAAATCTAAACAAATTATCGGGGAGTACTTCCCGAGCTTGTATTATGCGGGATTATCACTTGGCGGGGAAGGAATATTTTTACTTTTCAGGATATTGAATCCCGAGATGCACAAGCCACACTTTGAAGCCTTGGCGTTGTTCTTGAACAAGCAATTCCGTTTGCAAGTGGATAGGAGCGTGAAGAGTCCCGTGAGTTTGAGAGTGGCGAGTTATGACGAGAACCCTTATTATAACCCTAACCCGGTTCCATTCTCTCACGTGATGGGGATGGGATGCCAATCGGGACACGTGGTGAAAACTGTTGATGATATGAACAAGGTGCGTGAACGTGTGAAAAAAGCTGTTTCGATCATTCAAAAAGAACAGATTGATATTACCAATCGGTACGAGAATTGGTTTAAAGTCGGGAGTGCCTTGGCTCACGAGTTCGGGGAAGAAGGACGTTTCTGGTTTCACATGGTTAGTCGTGTGTATGAAAACTATGATGAGGGGGAATGTGACATCCAGTACAATCGATGCCTGAAATACCAGGTGGAGGGGAAGATCACGATAGCTTCGTTCTTTTTTCTCTGCAAGAATTTCGGGATAGAGTACATGGAAGAATGGTGATATTAACACCCACGGATGACATGAAACGTGTAAATAAAATTAATATACATAAAATAGTGTGTACATGTATCGCTAAAAGATGATTGTATGTTTTGTTAAAATAATCAATATTAGCTAGTTGTTTTTCGTGGGGTTAATGTATTGAAGAGAGCGGATGTGAAAATGTGTTTCATTTCCCGCTCTCTTCTCGTTTTGTTTTCGTATTATTATAAAGCCCAGAACGAAGAAAACGATATTCTTTAACTGGATGTTATTTTGAGGAAGTTTTACTATATTTGCGAAGTCACGAGAAGTGACGAGCATACGTGAAAGTGTTTCGCTTTACCCGCATAGGAAATCTGACAGTTTCAAAGAAACGGGGAATAGCAATAACATTCATCACTTGGGTAGTAATATGTTCAAATACATATACTAAACAGGTGTGGAGTATTGTTTATTCGTTTCTGGGCTTTGTCAGAGCCTCCTATGCAATAAACGAACGACTCCACACTTTCTTTTTGTTTAATCCGTCATTGGGGGAGTCACGTGACGATAATTTATTCGATGCCATGAACGGGTTAGAATTTATTAAAGCGAAGCAACGAGGTTGGGCAAAAAGAAAGAAACTAGAATTAACCGGGGGAACAATTCCCGACAGGGGAGAAAAGAATTACCTGCGAAATTTACCCGATAATTTGTTTGAGGAGTTGTCAGGGGAAAATATGAGATGTTATAATTCGGGTGACGGGAACGAAACGAGAGATAGCAAAACTCGATTGGCGAAAATGAAAGCACTTCACTCGTCCTCTGCGATCGTGGTTAATTTGTTTCAATACTGGCAGGGAAAAGACATTTGTCCTATTCTGAATGCTTGTAACGTGTGGGGAAGAAGCTGCAAGCCAGGACAGTTACTTGAAAATGTGGGTTCCCCGTCTTTTCACGTGGTAGATGTCCCTCACGTTCCAGTTGACGGTACAATCAGATTTGAAGAACATTTCGAGATTAGCGAGGACAAATCTAGATTTCCCCGAACTCCCAATATCGATGTATTTATTCGTGTGGGATTGCCTGATATTGCCATCGAGTCAAAATTTGCGGAGCCATATCGAGGTGGAAAACATGAAGGACTTAAACAAAAATATATCGAGGAACTTTCTTTCTGGAAAGGATTACCCAACTTGTATGAACTGGCTAAAGAGATTTCCCCTGATGATAAAAAGTTCCGGTACTTGGATGCGGCACAATTAATAAAACACGTGCTAGGGTTGAAAAGAAGTTTTGACAAGTATAACTCAAACCTTGGAGCCGGGCGGCATATAAAGCGGGGATTCCATCTTTTGTACCTCTGGTACGACGTGGTAGGGAAAGATGGATTTGCGCATAGGAGAGAGATTGAACAATTTGCGGAAATAGCCCGAAAAGATAACGTGAAGTTTAGTCACGTGACTTATCAAGAGGTAATCATGAAGTTATCGAAAGAGTTTTACGAGGGTAACGAGAGTTATATTGACTATTTAACAGATCGGTACTTGTAAATTGTCGGAAGAATGATAGTGTGTGCTCGACAAGTAATAAAGAATAATTATAACAGAGAGTCATGAAAGATTTGGTTACAATGCTATAGCTATAGTTTAGGTATGATTAATGGTTTATTGATTTGAAATTAAATAATTAGATGTGATATGAAGAAAAAAACGACTATATTTATTCGAGATGGGGAAGTCAGAAATTATCAAGATCCTTTGCGTAGACTCGCTCCAGTTGAGAAAATCTCTTCTACGGATAATCATCGTGAAACTCCATCTTCTTCTCGGGGCAGGGTTCCTCGTCAACGAACTGTGTACAGCCAGCGGCTGATATTCAGGTTGAAAATGGCTTTCTTATCCATCTTATTTAGTGTATTTGCCCTAATTGTTATGTTATGGGAGGTGTTACGTTTGAGTCAGTTTTCGATTATTCTTATTATAATGTCAGCCTATGCAATAACTTCAAATTATTTCTTCTCCAGACTATTTTTCTTAGAAATAGGAAAGAGTTCTACAGAGCGAAGACGTTTGAAGGCATCTCGAGTTATTTTGTATGTGATATTCTGTGGACTCTCAGTTCTTTCGTTTATTTCAGATCGTGCGGTTGTCATTTTTTATGACGGAAACGAATCACTGATAAAAGGTAATTATATCCAAATAATGGACAATCTTAAAGGGGCATTGTCAGAAGATAGTGCAGCTGCAGTAACATTGGTAGTTTTGGTTTCATTTGTTGTGTGGGTACTGGCTGTTGTTATAGCTATAATTAATAAGATTATAGTAAACGCTCATAATCAAGAATAGGGATACATGTTTAAAGTTTGAAATTATGAAAAGATTATTATTTGTTTTTGTTACTTGCTGCATGACGAGTGCTTGTATGCGTGAAAGTGGAACTAGTTTAATTTTATTGCAGAATAGAATCGATTCTCTTGAGAATTGTGTGAGAGGTTTAAGAGCTGAAAAAGATAGTCTTTCAAAAGTCGCTTCCCGCTGGGAGTATGGGCGGGATTCTTATCTTTACGCAAATGATTACCCTGGGGGTAATTCAATGTCTTGGAGGTGGGAAGTTTCTCTTTCTCAGTTGAAGTTTGAAGAAGGTGTATTTGATAAGAGATTGATAGAAACTTCTAAAGAAAGTAATTATGAATATAGTGATAATTGTGTGTCCTCACTTAGGCGTAATAACGAATTGCCAGAATATTCTCGTTCTTTTGTAGTTAATACTGATTTTGAAGTTGACAGGTTTAATTATTTTATGTCGGTGGTCATCGTTAATATAATGGCAGATGTTGTGCGTCATAAAGCGACTGATTTAGTATGGAAAGAGAAGAATGTGTCGAGGGTGGAAGCTAGTTATTTGATAAATGATTGTGTCGGTTTATTGTACAAGAAAATGTATTCTACATATAATGGCGACTATAAAAAGGCGACGAAGGATGTAATGGAAATTTTCAATTATTATATTGATATTGAGGATTTATGGTGATCCGTGCTAAAGTTGTACGAGGTCGGCGACATTTTTATTGGTACGTGGTAGATCAAGATTAATCACTAATTGCGTGAAATGTAAGTTATGGAAAAAAGATTAATTTCGTTAAGTGTTGTTGGTATTTGTATACTATTAGTAGGTGGAACCTTGTTGTTTTTTCACGGTTTAAACAAGAGTATGCTTAAACAAGAGTTTTATTACGATACGCTTTTTGTACAAACACCAACTTCGCAAAATACTGTTCCCAGCGTGATTAAAACTTCTTTGCTAAAGAGATCCCCTATTCAAGAGAAACAAGAATCTTCCAATGTTAAGGTAGAAAAAGCTTTAAAAAGAGGAATGAAAATTCTTGAAACTAGGTTGTTGGAACAAGGATTCTCAGAAGATAAGGTCGCATTTTATATTGGTAGATGGAATATAGTTTTGAATCTTCAATTAGAGCTAATGAAAGTAAAAGCAAAAAAAGAGGGAAAAACGTTAGGGGATTTATTAAATGTGAATCAAGAAGTATCACCGAGAGAAGAAGAAAAAATAGAACAAGGTATATCATGGCTTTTGTATTGTGTTGTTTATGGTAATCCTAACGGTATTTTGGATGCAAAGGTAATGTTTAGTGGGGTTATTGCTTTAGGATTGCAGTGTCAATAGTTTTGCAAATAGGATGAATAAAAAATAGAATGCAAATGTTTTTTTTTCGTAATGATACTTTGTTATGGGATTTCCTATATAACATGATTGTCAATAAATTCGAAATATCATTTAGGAAATGGGAAGGCGTTTGAATATTTAGTCTTTTTCCCTATAAAGGAGTAGTAATAGTTAAATGTTTTTCAGCCCTCTAAATGGAATATTGATGTGCGTGGTAGTTATGGAGCAACTAATGAAATGGATGTAACTCAATTTAAATTCATTCTTGGTACAGACAAAATCCAGAGTTGATAAGATTGAGGATTTGTTGAAAAGATTCAGAGAAGTTGAAAAATTAGAGCCGAAGAAGTTTACGAGTATTTAGTAAGTTAGAGTGAATGATTATAAAATCAATATTAAAAGCATATTACGATTATCGCCACAGAAAAGGATATACTGCAAGAATAGGTTGGTTGGAACCTAAGGAAGTAGAAGTGTACATTAACACAGATGATTCTGAAGGTGGGATCCCTCATATTCATATAAGGTCCTTTAGAAAGAAATTAAGGCATCTTTTCAAAAGGAAAATAAATTGTTGTGTTATGCTTGAAGAAGCAAGATATTTCCCACATGATAAGTGTCGTGGTACGTTGAATTTTGTTATGAGGGATAAGTTAAATGAGTTTATGCATTCATTTCATAAGTGCTGGGGAGTCACTATTTATGAGTTAGCCTGTGAAGAATGGGATAGAAATAATGATGTTGATGGAATCCCCGTGAAAATGAAAAAAGATGAAGAAGGAAATGTTATAATTCCAGATTACACTAATATCAAATCTTACAAGTAATTGTTATGGATATAATAAAAACTATCAAGCGTAAAATCGTTCAGGATACAGTGTTCAGGGTGTTCTGATGTTGTGGTTAATCAATAGGGGGTAAAGTGTTAATTATGAATGTTGTAAAACTTGATTCTATAGAATATGATTGTCAACAAGATTGAAACACCGTTTAGAAGTTTTCTCGAAAGTTTGAAAGTGCCATCCGTGCCGAACATGAAAGGAGGAACGTTATTTAGCCCTGATGAAATAAACTATCTCGCACGCTACTCGTTTCCGTCTATCTATGAGTTCGTGCAAGAAAACGAGCCTGACAAAGAATTTCTAGAAACGTTTACCCAGTGGTTACGTGAAGATGAAATAATAGATGGGTATGTCGATACTTACATGATCTTTTACTTGCGTTATGCACAAAAACTAAGCGGTGATGAATTTGAATATTTAGAACGAAATATCCCGTGTTTAGGGAAAGGGCACGTGTGGCTTTACGAGCTAAATTACCGGAGGCGTTTTCGTTTGCGTGTAAAATTGATACATTGTTTAAAGACGGATTTTAAGCCGATTGTTAGAAAAGAAATCCGTAAATAAATTTTATTAATCCGATAATAGAAGACGAGTATGAGAATTATTACAACTAAAGAAGAGAGGGAGAAGATAATCGAATCTTTGACAGACAAGAGCGAGGCTCTTGTCAAAATGAATAGAAAAGAATGCGAGTGTATAAAAGATGCAGATGTCGTTATAGAATATGTTTTGAGAACCAATCTCGTGAAAGATGAAGACCGGGTTGAGGAATTGTTTAAAGTTTTTCGTGGCATGGATTTTCCGGATCCTAAAAACTTTGATCATTGGTATTGTATATTACAGCATTCCATGCCAGAAGAATTAACTATGGATGAGTTGATGCGAGTCTTGGAGGGGATAAAAGGATTCACTACTGATTGGGCGTTAAACAACGTGGATGATCTAGGGAGAGATTTAAGACTTGTGCTTATAGGTGTGATGTGAAAAGTGTTCCATTTGTGTTCCACTAAAAGAAAAAGACTTACAAAAATCCCGTAAGTCTTTTTTTATTTTTAGTTGGTGTTTGTGGGGCGATTGTATCTCTTCTTTTTTCGAGGGTGGTGATAACTATTAAATGTAAATCGATCCTTTTTGCTACAAGAATTGTATCGTATTAGGAGTATAATTGGAGAATAAGTTTTATTTTTGTTCTGTAAGAGTAATATTGAAGAAAAACTTGAGTTCAGTAATTCTAATAAAAACAGTGATGAATTATTTTATTAAAGATATTAAAATTAATAAGTTGTTCCATTTACAAGGCTTTAATATTCCTGTAAGTGATGAAAAATGTCCGCATTTAATTATTACGGGGAAAAATGGCAGTGGAAAAACTATATTATTGAATGCTATTTCTGATTTCTTGGAAACGGTTAAGAGTGATACGGATATGCACTTCACGAAATTTCGGGAATTTCTTGTTTATTGGCTTGAGAAAAAAGAAAAATGTACACAGCAAGCAGAAATGCTGCAAATTGATCAGCAAATCAAATTCTACCAGGAACGGGTTGATAAATTGTACGGGAGGGTTGAGATAGAAGTTGTTAACATCGTTGATGTTATAGAAAAATATCAAGATGAAAATTTCGTTATCACTTTCTATCAAGCAGACAGGAAAAGTAAGATGTCTGAACCTAAAAATCCGACAAAACCAGTTTATAAGAGGAAAGGGAAAATAAGAGAAACGGCAACAGATCAATTTCTTAATTTCCTCGCCGATTTGAAAATACAAGAAGCCTTGGCTCGTAATGAGAAGCAAGTGTCAGATGCGGATGAGATTCGTGATTGGTTTGTTGATTTTGAAACGTTGTTAAAACAAATCTATCAAGACGATAAACTGGAACTAGAATTTAATTACAAGGATTACAGTTTCAAGATTAACACGGGTGGTAAATCTTTTAAATTCACGGAAATGTCTGATGGTTTTGCGGCAGTGTTGGATATTGTTGCGGACTTGATTTTAAAGATGCAGGATGATAAATCTTTAGTTCGTGTTTATCAAAAACAAGGAATCGTGTTGATCGATGAAATTGAAACTCATCTCCACCTTGCGTTACAAAAAATTATCATGCCAATTTTGACAAAGGTCTTTCCTAATATTCAATTTATTATAACAACTCATTCGCCATTCGTGTTGAGTTCCATGGATAATGCGATAGCGTTTGATTTGGAACATAGAGAAGTTATTAACGAGTTGACAGAATATTCTTACGAGGCGTTGGCAGAGGGCTATTTTGGAGTGAGAACCGAGGCAAGTTACATGGAGATGCAACTGAATACGTTACAAGAACTATTATCCAAGAAAGAGATCACGGTTTCAGACAAGGTGACGATTCAACAGCTTGTAAGTGATTTTGAAAAGATACCTGAATCTATTTCTCCCTTGTTAATAGGTCGGTATAGACAAATTAAAATAAAGTATGCGAGTATAATAAAGGGATTGTAACAAGTATGATCAGAGTTTCTAAGAGTTCAGGTATACCCGCTAGTTTGACCACGACTCGGGCATATGATGGAGAGGATGTTAAAAGACAGTTGTTGCAAGATCAGCATGATAAATGTTATATCTGCGAGAGGGTTGGTGTCACGGATTTTGAAATAGAGCATCGTAGGAGTAAGGAGTGTTGTCCTGAATTAAGACAAGATTGGAATAATCTATTTTTATCATGTCGGTATTGTAACGGGAAAAAACTACAAAATTTTGACAACACGCTTGATCCTTTGAGTGTGAATATCGAGGATGAAATAGAGCAAAATATAGATTACGAGAATAAAAAAGCTGTCTTTATTCCTAAGAATGTCACGGAATCCCATTCTGAAACAGTGAAGTTATTAGATCGAGTTTTTAATGGGACGGGCAATTTAAGAAAGATAAAAGAGGAACGTTTTTTCGAGTATTTTTTAAGCGTGATGAATCGTTTCCAAGGTTTGCTAATTAATTACCTTGGGGATGCCACGCTTGACAACGAGAATGCCGTGAGGGATGAATTGGCTATAGATAAAGAGTTTCTTGGTTTCAAGTATTGGGTGATCAAAAATAATACCTTTTTAGAGGCTACTTTTGGAAATTGCATTATTTGGAATAAAGCGTAATGATGTATGATTTCTGAATTACTAAATCCTCTGAAAAACTCAGGGGATTTTTTTACGAGAATTAAGCTGGGTTATCTTGGTAAATTGTGTTCCATTTGTGTTCCACTAAAAGAAAAAGACTTACAGAATTTTCTGTAAGTCTTTGATTTTCAGAGTCGGGATGACAGGATTTGAACCTGCGACAACACGCCCCCCAGACGTGGACTCTACCGGGCTGAGCTACATCCCGAAATGCGGATGCAAATGTAGTAAAAAATTTTGGAATGAAACAAGGAGTTGAAAGAAAAATCTGATGATTGTTTGTGCTTTTTGGCTTAGATTGCAGGTTTTCATGGGTTTGGGGAATGAGAATACGGGGATATGGGGTAAAAAAAATTGGATAAACCATTTTTTTAGGTAACTTTGCAATCCATTACGTGAAATTGTATTGTAAATTAAAAGAAAGGAATTGTCTATGTCAACAGAAAATGCTATAGAAAGAGTTAAATGCTTGATTATAGGGTCAGGGCCTGCCGGGTATACGGCAGCGATATACGCATCGAGAGCTAATTTGAATCCGGTGTTGTACACGGGAATGCAAATGGGTGGTCAGTTGACCACGACCACGGAAGTGGAAAACTTCCCGGGATACCCGGAAGGCGTGACCGGTCCGGTGATGATGGAAGATATGAGAAAACAAGCGGAACGTTTCGGAACGGATATTCGTTTCGGGATTGCGACGGATGTTGACTTTTCCGGTCATCCTCACAAGGTTACGATCGACGGGGAGAAGGTGATCGAGGCGGATGCCGTGATTATTGCAACGGGTGCAACTGCCAAGTACTTGGGTCTGCCTTCAGAAGAGGCATTCCGCGGGGCTGGTGTTAGTGCTTGTGCAACTTGCGACGGATTCTTCTATCGCGGAAAAGACGTGGCTGTTGTAGGTGGTGGAGATACCGCTTGCGAGGAGGCTACTTATTTGGCCGGGTTGTGTCGTAAAGTATATTTGATTGTTCGTAAGAACTATTTGAGAGCATCGAAGGCTATGCAGGAACGTGTGTTCAGAACGGAAAACATTGAAGTATTGTTCGAGCATAACACGTTGGAATTGTTTGGGTCAGACATGGGAGTTGAGGGCGCTCGTTTGGTGTACAAGAAGGGAACCCCGGAAGAGGCAACCAAGGAGATTAAGATTGACGGGTTCTTCCTGGCTATCGGGCATACTCCGAATACAGAAGTGTTCAAAAAATATATCGAAGTCGACGAGCAAGGGTATATCATTACCGAAGGTAAGTCTTGCAAGACGAATGTACCGGGTGTGTTTGCCGCAGGAGACGTGATGGACCCGACTTATCGTCAGGGAATTGCTGCTGCCGGAACCGGTTGCCGTGCTGCTATTGATGCGGAACGTTACATCGGAGAATTACACGCGTAAAGCGATTTTTTTTGAAGAGAACTTTTTTGAAATAAAATAAAAGCTGTTTGAAGGTACCTTTGAACAGCTTTTTCCATTAAAATGATGAATGATGATGAGATACTGCATTGTTTGTTTGCTGTTGGTAATCGTTTCTTTCGGGCGGGTGAATGCACAGGAAAATCGTAATGGCTTTCGATTGGACACGATCTATAAATCCGGGGCAAAACGTCAAGTGGTGAAAGCTCCAGTGAAAAAGAGTGTCCCCTTGAAATCGTCCGTGTCCCGGAAAGTGGGAAAATGGACATTAAGCGGTTCTTGCGGGATGTCCTTCGGGGATTATACCAGTATTGATGTTTCTCCCCAGATCGGGTATCGCTGGAACGAGTTTTTCTCGGCAGGTGGTGGGGTGAGTTATAATTATCACCATTCTTCCAATCGTTATGATATGAATTATCTCGGGATAAACGTATTTGGGCGGGTGAATCCGGTACGATATATTGCTCTTCAAATTCAACCGGAATTAAAGGGGAGTTGGGGAAAGTCGTATGGAAAGAAGATAGACTTCCGTTATGTTCCCACGATACTGGTAGGCGGGGGTGGAGTTATTCCCACCGGAACAGGCTCTATTTCCGTGATGTTTTATTATGACGTGATACAGAATGAGTATTCTCCTTACGGGAAAAATTGGGTCTGTTCCGTGGGATATTCCTTTAATCTTTAATTATTTAATCGTGACCATCGTGGCTCCATAGCCATATTGTTTGAAAGAAGCGTCTTGATGGTTGAAGCGTTTGTACTTGGTTTGGAGTTCCCAAAGGATGCGTTGTCTCAATACCCCGTCTCCTTTGCCGTGTATAAACACGATCTTTTGGCCCCGGCGGAGTTTGTATTGTTCCAGTGTTTTGTGGAACACGTCCATCTGGTAGTCCAGCATATCCTTGTTTGCCATGCCTGTCGTGTCGTCGAGTAGTTTGTCTATATGCAAGTCGATCTCGATGATGTTGCTATTGGATTGTTTGGGAGTTTCCTTGTGGGGCGTGTCTTCCGTTTTATGGGGCGTTTTTTGTAAAAATTGTTCCGGAATGGTTTCTAACCCTTCTTCTTTGAGGATGGATTCCTTGTCCAGTGGTCGGAGTAGTGAGGTGGCATTGAACCAGCGGGTATGTTTGTAAGCTCCCGCCTTGCACAAATTTACCGGAGTAACCTTAATTTGCGTGTCAATAGCGTTTTTAAGAGCATGAACACCTTTCTGATAGAACACGGATTGCACGTGTATCGCTTTAATCGTGTCTATTTCTTTGAGCGAGTAATTGCCGATCAGGTATGTCGTGTTCGGATTGCAGTTACCTGCCGTGATTCCGGTGTATTTTTCCCCGTCATGAAACGAGATGGAATAAAGGCTGGTTTGAGCAGTATCGTTCACGAGATAAATATCAAACCGACTTTCTGTCAAGTTATTAAAGTTCTCGGGGACGAATGCGATATAAAGGGTGTCGGCCGATTCCATAACCACGTTTTTCTGTCCGGATATGGACGTGGCGGATGCTGTTTTGGTCATGTTGCTATCTGAATGAATGACTACTAGGTTGTTTACTGATGCAGGAATTTCAAATCCGTATTCGTCGCAATATACGTTCACGGTGTTGTTATCAATGATGCCGGTAACTTTGCCCTCTAGCTTGTCTGATATAAATCGTACGATGTCGCCTATTCTTATATTCATGTCGTCTTCTGTTTTATTGTTAGGCAAAAATAGTGTTTTTTTCATTTGAAAATATTAATTTAGCCAGCTGATTGGTGAGTTAAAAACTAAAAGTTAAAAGCTAAAAGGGAAGAAAGTAGAGATTAAATTAATGATTACTAGTTAATTCTTGATCTGCCTCGATAATGAAGTGAAATAAAATATAATATAATGACATTACAAGAATTTCAACAATCAATTAGGGAAGGGATTCCGGCAGAATTGCCGGCTCCGAAGGCTTACGAACCGGAGATTAACCATGCCCCTAAAAGGAAAGATATCCTGACGAAAGAAGAAAAGAAACTGGCGATACGTAACGCTTTACGTTATTTTGACCCGAAACACCATGCCGTGCTGGCTCCTGAATTTGCCGAGGAGTTGGAGAAATACGGGCGTATTTATATGTATCGTTTCCGTCCGGATTACAAGATGTATGCCCATAATATCAATGATTATCCTCACAAGAGCCTGCAAGCAGCGGGTATCATGCTGATGATGAATAATAACCTGGATTATGCCGTGGCTCAACATCCTCACGAGTTGATTACTTACGGGGGAAACGGGGCGGTGTTCCAGAACTGGGCTCAGTATCGTCTGGCAATGAAGTATTTGTCGGAAATGACTGATGAGCAGACGCTGGTGCTATATTCCGGTCACCCGATGGGATTGTTCCCGTCGCATAAGGATGCGCCACGTGTCGTGGTTACGAACGGTATGGTGATCCCGAATTATTCAAAGCCGGATGATTGGGAACGTTTTAACGCTTTGGGTGTTTCCCAGTACGGGCAGATGACAGCAGGTTCTTTCATGTATATTGGTCCGCAGGGAATTGTTCACGGTACCACGATTACCGTGTTGAATGCCGGGCGTAAGATTTCCAAACATGGAGAAGGGTTAGCTGGTAAATTGTTTATTACCGCCGGATTAGGTGGTATGTCGGGTGCGCAGCCGAAAGCCGGGAATATTGCCGGATGTATCAGCATTACTGCCGAGATTAACCCGAAAGCTACGCATACCCGTCATTCTCAGGGATGGGTTGACGAGGTGATTGATGATCTGGATAAGCTGGTGGAGCGAGTGAAAGTGGCTCGCGAGAAGAAAGAGACAGTTTCTATCGCTTACCAAGGGAACGTGGTGGACGTGTGGGAACGTTTTGCGGAAGGAGATATTCCTGTTGAGCTGGGATCTGACCAGACTTCATTGCATAACCCGTGGGCCGGGGGGTACTATCCCGTGGGTGTGAGTTTCGAGGAGTCCAAGCGGATGATGGCTGAGGAACCGGAGTTATTTAAGCAAAAGGTACAAGAATCTTTGCGTCGTCACGTGGCTGCAATCAATAAGTGCGTGGCTCGTTTCGATACTTACTTCTTTGATTACGGTAACGCATTCTTGTTGGAATCATCCCGTGCGGGTGCTGATATCATGAAACCGAACGGTGATTTCAAATACCCGTCGTACGTGCAGGACATCATGGGACCGATGTGTTTTGATTACGGTTTCGGCCCCTTCCGTTGGGTATGCTCCAGTGGTGACCCGAAGGATTTGGCGAAGACGGATGAGATTGCAGCTCGTGTGTTAGAGGAAATCAAGACACATTCCCCGAAAGAGATTCAACAACAGATGGACGATAATATCCGTTGGATCAAGGCTGCTATGGAGAATCACTTGGTCGTAGGGTCGCAAGCCCGGATCTTGTATGCCGATGCTGAAGGTCGTATCAAGATTGCCGAGGCGTTTAACAAGGCTATCGCTGCCGGGGAAATTTCTGCTCCCGTGATTTTAGGACGTGATCATCATGACGTTTCCGGTACGGACTCTCCTTATCGGGAGACTTCAAATATATATGACGGATCTCGTTTCACGGCCGACATGGCTATCCAGAACGTGATCGGGGATTCTTTCCGCGGTGCGACTTGGGTATCTATCCACAATGGTGGTGGTGTAGGCTGGGGAGAAGTTATTAACGGTGGTTTCGGGATGATGCTGGATGGTTCTGCCGATAGCGACAGGCGTTTGAAGAATATGTTGTTCTGGGACGTGAATAATGGAATCTCCCGTCGTAGCTGGGCTCGTAACGAAGGGGCTGTTTTTGCCATCAAACGTGCCATGGAGGTGAATCCGAATTTGAAGGTGACACTACCGAACTTTGCTGATGACCAGTTGATAGAGTCATTGTTTTAAATAAAATATTTTCTGGTAGCGGGGAATGCTTTTGAACGGGCATTCCCCGTTTTTTATTGCTCTTCTTCTAGGGTGACGGGTATTACTTACACTGTAGTTGTGCCGTACTCTCGTTAGTAAGTCAACGGGAAGTTAACCGGAAGTCAACGGGAAATTGACGCTCCGGGGATGTGCACTTTCGCTTGATCTTGTCTTGAAATGGGACCAAGATATTAACGAGACATGCCTACGACTCCGGCGAGTGTACGGCGCAAGTTACTTAAATAGGGTCGTGAATTTCGTGGGAACGGGTGTCTCGAATTTCATTACCTTTCCCGTGACGGGATGAGTAAAGTTAAGCTTGAAAGCGTGTAGGGCCAAGCGGTGTAAGGGGTTTTTCGTGGCCCCGTATTTTGGATCCCCCGTAACGGGGTGGCCGATTTCCTGCATGTGTACTCTAATCTGGTTTTTACGTCCGGTTTCTAGTTCCAGTTCTACGAGTGCGAATTGCCGATTTGACTTTAGTGTCGTGTAGTTCGTGATGGCCAGTTTGCCATCTTGCGAGGAGGTGGCATGTACGATCAAGGCTTTATTTTCGCTGATATAAGATTTCACTTGTCCTTGTTCCGGTTGTGGGCATCCCTCGACGACAGCGACATATTTCCGTTCCCGGATCATTTCGTTCCAGTTCTTTTGTAGAGTTTCCTGAACCTTTTTGTTTTTGGCAAACATCATGATACCGGAAGTTTCTTTATCCAAGCGATGCAGGATAAAAATGTGGTTCCGGGGATCTTTGTTTTTCAAGTAGTTGTTCAGGATGTAATAAGCTGTCTTGGTTTTATCTCGCTCTGTTCCCATGGAAAGTAGTCCGCTTGCCTTTTCCACGACAAGCAAATGTTCATCTTCATACAGGAGGTTGAGCATGGGATGGTGAAAAGGTGCCGCGCTTTTGTTCATCCCGACGGAAACCGTGTCCCCGGGTTTGAGAGGCGAGTCGAATTGCGTGGTGATGCGATTGTTTACCTGCACGAGTTTGTGGGCCAAGAATGATTTTACGGCAGTTCTGCTTTGATCATGTAAGACTTGTAGTAGAAAAGGCATTAGCGTGTTTTCTTCTTGTACGTCGAAACTTCGGCTACGTGGGGCTTTGGCACGGGATGAATTCTGGGGTTTCATGAGTTTATTTGTTTTAATCGGGAACAAAGGTAATAAAACTAAGGACGTGATTTGCGGGTTTGTGCGAAAATAGACACTTGTTATTTTGAGATGTTGCGGAATTAGAGGCGATTTATTGGAACTTGGGCTCACACTTTGCTGTAGATTAATATTTAGGAATTTATTCCAAATATTATTAACCAACAAATGATCGATTATGAGTAACAAATTATTATTACTGTTGATTTTAGGCGTCGTGTTTTTTTCCGCTTGTAGCGATGATGACAAAGATCCGAATTATGATGGGACATATAAAGATTCGGGATTGGAGTTGTCAAGGGACGGGATGGTATTGAGTGGAAAGAGTGTCGCTTTATCTGGTAACACGCTGACCTTGGGTAACGTGATTCCGGGAGAACCGGCATTGGCGATTCCCGTGACGATCACGGGAAGTGCAGTGGAAGGTACGAGCAGTAATGACTTCCGGGAAGTGAAGGTCTCCGGGAAAATTGAAGGAGGAAAAATGAACCTGACTCTTGCGGTGAAGAATAAGGCCACGGATATTGAGGGTACTTGGGCGGTAGGAAATCTGGATGCAGGCATTATGGCTACACATTTTACTTTCACGACAGATAAGGAAAAGGTGAAATACGGTGAGACTGAGGTCGCTCCAGAGAATGTGATAGGGTTTGTGAATGGCATATTTGGATGGATGTTGCCCACGTTTTTGAGAGATATAACTTTCACGAATGATGGCAATATCACGGCTTCTTACAATAGTGATATGAATAATCCACAATATGCAACGTCTCCTAAAGGTATGGCCTTTTATAATTTGGTGGGAGGAAAGTTGTATATCTCTGCAAATATTACAGGCATCGTGGAGGATATTGGGCGTAGTACTTCTGACCCGTTGACGGAGATCATGGTCGTATTGGAACAGGGGCTTCCTTTTGAGATCTCGAAAGATACGGAAAAAGAAACAATGGATGTTTATATGATCCGGGAGACATTATTACCATTTATGGCTTTGTTACCCATGTTGGGAGAAGTTATGCCTGAAGAATTCCAGAATTACGCTGGATTTATCACGGATTTGGGACCGATTATTCAAGAAGGGAAAACGGCGGAATTGGGATTGGTGTTGACGCAAAAGAAGACCGCAGAATAGTAATATTGTACAAGATGATTTAGAGAGTTATGTTGCATATGGTGATGTGACTCTCTTTTTGTGGAAAATGATTTATATGGAATATTCTTTATATAGGTAGTGTGGGGTTATTATAAATAGTTAAATGAAATGTTATGAAGAACAAGTTTTTATTATTAATTGTTTTAGGAATTGTATTTTTTGCTAGTTGTAGCGATAGTGACAATAAAGATACGCCGAAAGATTTTAACGGGATTTATTCTACAACGAGTACGGATCGGGTGTTAGATTTGAAGTATAGTAACGCTGTCTTTATCGGAAAATCTGTTGATTTTAATTCTGCGGATGGAAAGAGTGCAACCTTGAAATTGCAAGGGGTTGTTCCGGGAGAGAGTGAAACCGTATTCTCTAGTGTCCCCTTGGAGTCTAGCAGTTCGGTTTATACGTTCTCTGCCGAGAATAAAAATGATTCCCGGACAGTGACTTTGGAAGGCTCTATCGTGAAAGGGAAGTTGACGATGAACGTGAACGTGAAGTTTGCCCAGAATGAGTTGATGAAGACATGGGATTTTTCAGCGGTAAAAATGTCATGGACGAAACCTCATGATTATCTTTTGACGGAAGTCGATTTGGGATTTACTAAAATGAAACTCACTACGGGTTTGTTGGCAACAATGGCTCCTACGATGTTATCAAAAGAGTTGAAAAATTATTTGCAGAACGTAACTTTCAGGGAAGATGGAAATATCGTGGCAGCTTATAATACGGCTACTGCAACAGAAGAAAATCCGGAACCGGAGGCTGATTGGCAGATGTCACCCTTAAATTTAGCACAGTATTGTGTGAAAGATGGTGTTTGTTACGTGTTTCTAAGCTTGGATATGATCATGCGACAGGTAGATATGGATCAGGAAGGACGTTCAACGGATACAGATCCGATTCTTGGGGCTATAGAACAATTGTTGACGAATGGAATTCCCGTTCAGTTTGAAAAGACTGAAGGAGACGGTAAAGGAGCTTTGTATGTTTATCTGGATCAAGTGCTGTTGAAACAATTAGGTCCTCTATTACCTTTGGTAGAGGGTTTGATTCCGGGAGATACAGCTTTTGAAGCAACTTTTATTGGGAAGACAATATCTGTTCCTGTTGGACCGATTTTAGAGAATCTACCGGGAGCGTTGGAGGCAACGACTGAGATGCAGGTCGGTCTGCAATTTAAGGGGGCGGAGTAGTTTGAGAGTATATTTGTTGATTAGGCGGAAAAGAAATTTTTAGAAAATTTGTTAGTTATTGTCCGGGTATGCATTTAATGTATATTCGGACAATAGTATTAATGGGCTTTGTTTTTGGCTAGGGAGAGAAAAAAGTTGTAGTAGGTTGAATTTTGCTATGTTTTAGGTTTAGGCTAAATAGTCTGGATTTAAAAAGTTGGAAATAATAACCGTCAGAAAATTAAATATATACGACCAGGAAAGTGTTAAAAATGTATTTCTCTTGTAACACTTGATTAAATTTGCACGTTTTTTGCTGATAATAAGGCTGCATGGTGCAATAAATGAAGATTTATTGTTTGCATGAATATTTAAAGAGAGGACGGATAAGTCAATGTTTAATTAATATTTAATGAAGTATGAAAAACAAATTTTTATTGTTGTTGATTTTAGGTGTAACATTTTTTGCGAGTTGTAATGATGATGACGATGATAAGGTTCGAACTTATAATGGTGATAGTTTGTCCCTTTCTGTAGGTGGTATTAATTTTTCTGATAGAGAGGCCGTTTTGAATGGTTCTGTTTTGACATTAAAACAAGCCCTTCCAGGAGAAAATGAAACTGAGTTTACTATTATTCGTGAAGGAAATAAGATTACAGGTGTAAATTCAAATGCTAATCGGGAAGTGGCTCTTAATGGAACAATTGATGGTGATAAATTGGGATTGAATCTGACATTGAAAGTAAAGTCTTCTATGAAGGCAAAGTGGGATGTTAAGAAATTATTTTTGAATGTAGAACCGGAGTATATTGTTGAAGAGGGTGAGCCTGATTTAGTTGGATTAGTCGGTATGTTGGGGAGTATGGTAAGTTATATAATGCCTAATATTTCATTTGAGGAAGATGGTAATATTGTAGCATATTATTGTAAGGATATGGCAAATATGGGAAATCCTGAGGCGTATGAAAACTCTCCTAAAGGGATGGCATTGTATAATGTTGTTGATAATAAAATTTATATAGCTTTAAATTTAAGTGGGATTGTAGAGGATGCGACTACACCTAAAGCAGAATCTTCTATTGGACGTTCTGATTATAATCCGTTGACATCTTTGATGGCGATGGTTGATACAGGACTGCCATTGTATTTGAGAGATGGGGAAGAAGGTTTGAAAGAGGTGTATGTGGATAGAGAGATGATGCTTCCTGTTGTGAAAATGTTGCCGTCATTATTGAGTGCTTACGGTGATAAATTGGGAGATTATAAAGAAACGCTTGAACAGATTGTTGCAGCATTAGTTCCTCTTGTTGAGAATAGTGAGGTGGTAGAATTAGGTTTACAATTAGCTCCTTATACAGAAATTCCTACTCCTGCTACGAATGTTCAATCTCTTTCCAAAATGATTGAAAATGCAAGCTTGAAATTTGTAAAATAGTTTTTAGTTCTTATATTTGCAGCACGAAAAAGATAAAATATGAATAGTACATTACATCATATGCATCATCATTGCCATCACTGTATTCAGGTGAGATGATGCTGTTGTGCTGTAATTTGAAATAAAAAGTATAAACGAGCTCGCCTGGATTCAGGCGGGCTCGTTTTGTTTTTTTCGATACCATAGGTGCCTTCCCGGATTCAGAGCGACGATAAAATCAGATAGAAATGGTGAAATTAAAAGTCGCAATTCAAAAATCAGGTCGATTGAACGAGGACACGCTCGAATTATTGAAAGAGTGTGGGATTTGTATTAATAACGGGAAAGATCAGTTGATGGCACAAGCCTCTAATTTCCCGTTGGAGGTGTTGTATTTACGGAACTCGGATATTCCTCATTACGTGGAGGATGGAATTGTTGACGTGGCGATTATCGGGGAGAACACGGTGATCGAGAAACGGGCAAATGTATTGAATTTGTTGGATTTGGGTTTTTCGGGTTGCCGGGTTTCTATTGCTATTCCTAAATCAGAAGAATTTACCGGGTTGGATTGGTTGCAGGGAAAGCGGATTGCGACTTCTTATCCTAACACGTTGAATGATTTTCTGAGGCAAAATAGAATTCAAGCCGAGACACACGTGATCACGGGGTCGGTGGAGATCGCTCCCGGCATAGGGTTAGCCGATGCGATTTGTGATATCGTGAGTTCCGGCAGTACGCTTTTTAAGAACGGGTTGACGGAGGTCTACACGTTGTTTAAGTCTACGGCTGTTTTGGTGGCTAATCCGGAGTTGGATGAGGAAAGACTGCGGTTAACGGAACAGTTGATATTCAGAATGAAGGCGGTGTTGGCTGCCAAGTGCAATAAGTATATCCTGTTGAATGCGCCCGAAGAGAAGTTACAGGAGATTTGTAATATACTTCCGGGAGTGAAAAGTCCGACAATTATGCCGCTGGGGATGAAAGGATGGTATTCTCTGCATTCGGTGGTGAACGAGAATAAATTTTGGGAGTCTATCGGTGCATTGAAAGCGGCGGGTGCGGAAGGGATTCTGGTGGTGCCGATAGAGAAGATGGTAGAGTAATTTTAGATTTTGGATTTTAGATTTCAGCCGCACGGGCGATCGCTTGGGTTGGCGGGTTACAGGTTTTATGAATAGATTAAATTTAAGGTTATGCAGAAAATATTATATCCAGAGAGGGAAAAGTGGACGAGGATTTTAGAGCGTCCGGAGAATAAAGGAGAGGATTTGGACAAGGTGTGTAAGGCGGTGTTTGATGAGGTGAGGAGAGATGGCGATGAGGCGTTGAGGAAGTACACGTGGTATTTTGATCGGGTGAGGTTAGGACGGTTTGAGGTGACGGAGGAGGAGTTTCAAGAGGCTGATAGGCTGGTGGATGCGGGGTTGAAGGAGGCGATTCGGGTTGCCAAGGGGAATATCGAGGAGTTTCACAAGGTACAGATTCCCGGAAAGTGTGAATACGTGAACGAAAGGGGATTCCGGTGCTGGCAGGAAGGCCGGGCGGTAGACCGGGTGGGATTGTATGTCCCGGGCGGGAGCGCTCCCCTGTTTTCAACAGTACTGATGTTGGCGGTTCCGGCGAAGTTGGCCGGGTGCCGGGAGGTGGTGATCTGTACGCCGCCGGGAAGGGATGGACGGGTGAATCCGGCTATTTTGTGGACAGCCCGGTTGTGTGGGGTAACCCGTGTTTTTAAAGTGGGAGGGATTCAAGCTATCGCTGCACTGGCATTAGGGACGGAGAGTGTGGGACGGGTGGATAAGATTTTTGGACCGGGCAATCGTTTCGTGACGGCGGCGAAACAATGGGTTGGACGTTATGGCGTGGCGATCGATATGCCTGCCGGGCCTTCGGAGTTGATGGTGGTGGCGGATGAATCGGCACGGGCCTCGTTCGTGGCGGCTGATTTGTTGTCGCAGGCGGAACACGGGCCGGATAGTCAAGTACTTCTAGTGACTTGCGATGAATCACTGATTGATCGTGTGGAAGAGGAGTTGAACAGGCAGTTGGATCAAATTACTCGCAAGGTTATTGCAGGGGAGGCTCTGGGGAATTCTAAATATATTGTTTTACGTTCCCGGGAAGAGTGCGTGGAGCTGGTGAATTGTTATGCACCGGAGCATTTGATGCTGAGCGTGAAGGATTATTTGGATTGGGTACCGGAAATTCGGAATGCGGGTTCTGTGTTTTTGGGACACTATTCCCCGGAGAGTGCGGGGGATTATGCGTCTGGGACGAATCACACCTTACCCACGAACGGGTATGCCCGTGCGTATAGCGGGGTGAACATGGATGCCTTTATGAAAAAGATAACTTTCCAAGAGATCACGCCGGAAGGTTTGCTCTATTTGGGAAAAACGATCGAAATGATGGCGGATAACGAAAAGTTGGAGGCACACGGGAATGCGGTAAGGGTTAGGAATTTAGAATTTAAAATTTAGAATTTGGAATGAAAGCATTGGGAGATATAGTAAGGGAGAATATAAAGGGGTTACAAGCGTATTCCTGTGCCCGTGCGGAGTTCGAGGGAACGGATGTAACCTTGCTGGATGCAAACGAGAATCCATTTGCGTCGGAATATAACCGTTATCCTGATCCGTTTCAGCGGGAATTGAAGCGAGAGATCGGGAGATTGAAGGGGGTGGAGGTTTCCCGGTTGGTACTGGGAAATGGGAGTGACGAGTTGATTGATATGTTGATCCGGACGGTTTGTACACCCCGACGGGATAATATAATTGTTTTTTCACCGGGATATTCGATGTACGAGGTGAGTGGACGGGTGAATGACGTGGAGGTGAGGTGTCTGGAGTTGGACGAGGAGTTTCAGCCGGGGTGGAACATGTTGTTGGATAGCGTGGATCAATTTACGAAAATGATTTTTTTTTGTACACCGAATAATCCGGTGGGGAACGTGATTCCTTTGGAACGTATCCGGGAGGTGGCGTCTCGTTTTGATGGGATTATCGTGGTAGACGAGGCGTATATCGATTTTACCGATATGCCGTCGGCTGTTACTTTGCAGAAGACTTATCAGAATGTGGTCGTGTTACAAACTCTGTCCAAGGCTTGGGGACTTGCCGGGTTACGGGTAGGGATTTGCGTGGCGGACCCGGAACTGGTGATTTATTTGAATAAAGTAAAACCGCCTTATAATATCGGTTCGTTGACTCAAAGGCGGACTTTGAATGTCTTGCGCAATGAGGCCGATTTTTTGGAGAAGGTGGAGACGATCAAGCGGGAAAGGAAAAGGGTTACCGGGGTTTTGCGGGATTTATCTTGGTTGGAGGTTGTCTGTGATTCGGAGGCCAATTTTGTGTTGATTCGTTGTGAGCGTTTTCGAGAACTGTATGAATATTTGGTGGAAGGTGGCGTTATTGTTCGGGTACGGCATATTCCGCCCCGGTTGAGCTGCGGGTTGCGGATAACCGTCGGGACACGGGAAGAGAATGATTTGTTGATCGAGCGATTAAAGAAATTCGGAGATTTATGAAGAAGATATTATTTATAGATCGTGACGGTACGATCATACAAGAGCCACCAGTTGATTACCAAGTGGATAGTATGGAGAAATTGGCGTTTGTTCCGGGTGTTATTGGAGCCTTGCGGGAAATTGTTCGGGAGACGGATTATCGGTTGGTCATGGTGAGCAATCAAGATGGTTTGGGGACAGAACGGTTTCCGATGGATGCTTTTTTGCCGCCTCATGAATTCATGTTGAAGACTTTGGCGGGCGAGGGTGTTGTTTTTGACGAGATACTGATAGATGAGAGTATGCCGGGAGATGGTTCTCCCCGGAGGAAGCCGGGGATCGGTATGGTTGAGAAGTATTTGAACGAAATGCTGGATCGAGAGAATTCTTACGTGATTGGCGATAGGTTGACGGATATGCAGTTGGCGGCTAATATGGGGATTCGGGGGATATTGCTGGGAAAGGAAAAGATGGAGAGTTTACCTATTGTTTTAACTACAGATTCTTGGGGAAAGATTGTGCGTTTTCTAAAACAGGGAAGCCGACGGGCGGTGCAAGTGAGGAAAACGGCGGAGACGGAAGTACGGGTTGCGTTAGATTTGAATGGAACGGGACAGGGCGAGGTGAAGACGGGAATAGCTTTTTTTGACCACATGCTGGAACAGATTATCCGGCACGGGGAAATGGATTTGGTGGTTTCCGTGGAGGGGGACTTGCAGGTGGATGAACATCACACGATCGAGGACACGGCTATCGTGTTGGGGCAATGTTTCTCGGAGGCATTAGGGGGTAAGAAAGGGATCGGACGATACGGTTTTGCTTTACCGATGGATGAGGCGAGGGCGGAGGTGTTGCTGGATTTGGGTGGGCGGAGTTGGTTGGAGTGGAATGCCGTATTTAGCCGGGAGTACGTGGGGGATTTTCCCACGGAGATGACCAAGCATTTTTTTGCCTCGTTTTGTCAAGGAGCTAAATGTAATTTGCACGTGGCGGCAAAAGGGGAGAATACGCATCACGTGATAGAAGCTATTTTTAAAGCGTTTGCCCGTAGTTTGAGGATGGCTGTCCGGCAAGAGGCCGGAGGAAGGATTCCGTCGACGAAGGGGAGAATGGATTAATTTTAGATTTGGTGATTTTAGATTGAACCCCCTCTAACTCCCCCTTGGAAAGGGGGAGGACACGCTGCATTGTTGCATCGCGGCGCGTTCTCGCATTAGGCTCTCCCCCTGTGTAAGGGGGAGTCAGAGGGGGTAGTTTGAAAAGAATAGAATTATGATATTTTTTTATTGAAATGAGTAAAATAGTAATAATAGAGTACGGGGCGGGAAATTTGTTTTCGGTAAAGGTTGCGATAGAAAGATTAGGACACAAGGTGGTTTGTAGTGCTGATCCTCGGGTGGTAAGGGAAGCTGATAAGGTGATCTTTCCGGGAGTGGGGCAAGCTGCAGCGGCCATGCGGCAACTAAGGGAAAGCGGGATGGATCGGGTGATTCCGGAATTGAAGGTTCCCGTGTTGGGGATATGTTTGGGAATGCAGTTGATGTGTGCTTATTCGGAAGAGGGGGATACGGAAGGATTAGGGATATTCCCGATGCGGGTGAAAGAATTCGGGCGATGCAGTAAAGTACCTCATATGGGGTGGAATGGAATTCGGAGATTGAAGTCCGGGTTGTTTGACGGGGTTGTCGAGGGGGATATGGTGTATTTCGTGCATTCGTATTGTGTGCCTGTTGGTGAGTATACCATTGCCACGTGTGATTATCAGATGGCTTTTTCCGCGGCGATTCGTAAAGATAATTTTTGGGGATGCCAGTTTCATCCGGAGAAATCGGCCGGGGTTGGGGAAAAGATGATTGAAAACTTTTTAAAAATGTAAAAGAAATGAAGATAACGGTTATTCCGGCAATAGATGTTATAGGGGGCAAATGCGTGAGGCTTACCCGGGGAAATTACGATGAGTGTAAAACTTATTATGATGATCCGGTGGAGGCTGCCCGACGTTTCGAAGATATGGGAATGAAGCGTTTGCATCTTGTGGATTTAGATGGGGCTAGGGAGTCTCGGGTGATAAATTGGCGGGTGCTGGAACGAATTTGTGTGGCGACTCGTTTGGAGGTCGATTTTAGCGGGGGTATCAAGAGTGACGAGGATATTTGTCGAGTGTTTGATGCGGGGGCCTCATTTGTTTGCATCGGGAGTATGGCCCAGCAAAATAGGGAAAAAACACGGGAGTGGCTGGAAAGATACGGGATCGGACGGGTTATTATCGGGGCAGATGTAAGAGACGGGCATGTGTGTGTGCAGGGGTGGAAGGTGGAGACGGAGACAACGATATACGAGTTAATAGAGGCTTATATGCCTGTGTTGAAGAACGTGATGTGTACGGATATTACCCGGGATGGAATGCTGGGGGGAGTCTCTTTGGAGTTGTATCGTGAGTTGGTGACTCGTTACCCGGATATTATGTTTATCGCATCCGGGGGAGTTGGTGGGATGGAGGATATTCGAGCGTTGGAGAATGTGGGGATTTCTTCCGTGATCGTGGGGAAGGCGTTTTATGAGAATTTAGAATTTAAAATTTAGAATGGATAGAGCTAATTAATTTACGATTTATGAATTACGATTGAGAAGGGTGGACTTTGTGGGTGGAAATCTAAAATCTAAAATTTAAAATTAATAAGGATGGTTTTAGCAAAAAGAATTATTCCATGTTTGGATGTGAAGGCGGGGAGGACGGTGAAAGGGGTAAATTTTGAGAATCTGAGGGATGCTGGGGATATTGTGGAGTTGGCCGGTCGATATTCAGAAGAAGGGGCGGATGAGTTGGTGTTTTTGGACATCACGGCAAGCTTCGATCATCGGGGTACACGCTTGGAGTGGGTGGAACGGGTGGCCCGACAAGTGCGGATTCCTTTTACCGTGGGTGGTGGTATTTCATCGGAACGGGATGTGGAGGCTCTTTTGAAAAAGGGTGCAGATAAAGTGTCTGTAAATTCCAGTGTTTTGAAAGACCCGGGTTTGATAGATCGGTTGGCAGCGGCATTTGGTAAACAATGTGTTGTCGTGGCGGTGGATGCTCGTCGAGATGGTGAAGAGTGGCGAGTGTACAGTCATGGGGGACGGGTGGCTACCGATCGGGAACTTTTTTCATGGGTGAAGGAGGCGGAAGAAAGAGGGGCCGGGGAGATCTTGTTTACCTCGATGGATCATGATGGAACACATCAAGGATTTGCTTGTGAGGCAACCGGACGAGTGGCGGATTTGGTTAATATTCCGGTCATTGCATCCGGTGGAGCGGGGGGGCCGGATGATTTTTATGAGGCTTTGACCCGGGGAAAAGCGGATGCCGTGTTGGCTGCCGGAGTTTTTCATTTTGGGCAGATTCGGATTCCGGAGTTGAAATGTTTTTTGAAAGGAAAAGGTATTGTGGTTCGATAAAATATTTAATGAAATGGTAAATATTACAGAATTAAAATTTGATGCGGCCGGGTTAATTCCGGCAATCGTACAGGATGCAGATACGCGAGTGGTGTTAATGCAAGGGTATATGAATCGGGAATCTCTTGTCGAGACGGAGCGTTCCGGGAAAGTATGTTTTTTTAGTCGTTCCCGGCAGCGGTTGTGGACAAAAGGAGAGGAGAGTGGGCACTTTTTACGGGTGAAGGAGGTTCTGGTAGATTGTGATCGGGATTCGTTATTGGTGAAGGTGAATCCCGTGGGACCGACTTGTCACACGGGGCAAGATACGTGCTGGGGAGAAAAGAACGTGAATAAGGATTTCTTGTTTTACTTGCAGCGATATTTGGAAAAACGAAAAGACGAGTCTCCGGAAATATCCTATACGGCCCGCCTGATTGGAAAGGGAATTAACAAGGTGGCCCAAAAGGTGGGAGAGGAGGCCGTGGAATTGGTTATCGAAGCCAAAGATGATAATGAAGAATTATTTTTAAATGAGGCAGCCGATTTGATGTACCACTATATCGTATTGTTAATCGCGAAGGGATATGGCTTGGAGGATGTGGTGAGGGTGTTGGAGGGGAGACATGGGAAAGATAAAAGTTAAAAACTAAAAGCTAAAAGTTAAAAGATAGAGGATAAATGGAGGCTGTGGAATGTGAGAGAAAATTATTAAGTCATTCAATTTAAAATCTAAAATTTAGAGGGGCTTTTGCCCTTCTAGAGTTTTATGCGGATTTGGAAGGAGAGGTCGAATAGTTTGTTGTCGTTGATTTGGGTTAGAGAGGAGCTAATGGTTGATTTGTCGGGGTAGTAGGTGAGACCGGCTTTCAGATAGAGGGTGATGAGAGAGAAGGGTTTCCAGTTGAGATTGAGGTAGGAGCGGAAGCCCCGATCGTACAAGGCAGGAAAGGAGTAACCGTAGAGAACGTTGTTTTCGTAGGCGTATATTCTGGTGTTGTAGCTGTCCGTGTCGAAGTAAGCAAATCGGAATTGGGCTTTTAGGCTGGTTTGGAGGGATGAGTACATAATGTCTTGATAGAATAGGTAACCGCCTTCGTGTTTTTCTTTTTTTACGTAACGAGTGTAACTGGTTCGGGTACGGGATTTTAATTGCTCGCAGATGGAGTAGGTAAATTGGAGCCTGTATTCCTGTTTTACACGGGAGACGGATTGAAGGGATTCTCCTGTTTTATCGTCTTCCGGTTTGTCTTCGTGTTTGAAACGAAACGAACAATCCCAGCGAGAGCGGTTGAACGTGACATCTCCCACGATCTCTTGGCCTTTGCCGGGGATGGTTGCTTGATAACGGGGCGAGAAAAAACGGAACCGATCATAATAAACATTAATTTTTAGATTGCGGAAAGGGGTACTTTCGAGACCTAGGTATAATCCTTCTTCGTTTGTCGTGTTGGAGTATTCGGCAAAACCGCTATTGTAGTGAGAGTGATAGCCTTTATCGTAGTGGCGATAGAGGGCACATAGGGCGAGTCGAGGAATCCCGCTGTAGCGTAAACCGTTGATGGTTGCCCATGCCCCGTTGCCACTACGTGCTGTTTCCCCGAATAGGTAGAAATGGTAGCCTCCGGTTTTGTAGTCAATGCTTACGAGAGTGCGTTGATTACCCGTTTCGTTGTATTGTTGGTAGGAGGCTTTGCCAATGGTTAGGGGCGGCGAAAAGTTATAATGTAATAATTGAATACCGATGCGAAAGTAACGGTGATTTAGACGGGTTGATAGGCCTGTCGTGAATTCTTTTAAGATGTGTTTTTTCTCGCATTCTGAGGAATTCCGATGATAACCTGTTTGGTAAAGGGAGGCGGTTTGCACGGCTTCCGGAGTAAGGGTATCAAGATCAGCGAGATTACCGTCCGTTTTCTTGTAAGAAACGAAAATTTCGGTGGTAACCGTGCGTGTCGGGTGCAGACTGGCGGCTATACCTCGTAGGTAGCGGTTTTCATCGGTAGAGGTGTAGGGTGCAATGCCGTTTCCTGATTTCTCGTTACTAAGAGTGGAGGTCGATTTCCCGGAAGAGTAACCGCTCCATGCCAGTAATCCCTGTCCCCATTGCAATTTATAGTCACCGATAATTATCCGGTGGATAATTTTTTCCGGGGTGTAGCATACGTGGACGGAAAGAAAGTCAAACCCTGTTTTCTGGTTTTTCGTGAAATAATTTTCTCCCGGGTCGTTTTCTAACGTGAGGCCCCCTTGCCAGCGTTGCTGGTTTGATATTTTGTATTTTAGTAATGTACCTACGGGTGGTCCTTGAAAGCGGCTTTGTTTTTTGGTGATATAGTCCTTTTCGTACAAAAAGGCTTTCCGGCTGTACTTTTTGTAACCGGCTTGTTTCGGGTGGGTCATTTTTAAGCGAGCGAGGATTTCTTGCGAAAGGTGATAACGGGATTGCTTTTCGGGTGTGTACGTTCCGATGCGTATAAATGGTTTGATGTTGGATAAATCCTGTTGACTGATTCCGGTGATGAGTAGAAGTTCGTTCGGGTGAGTAAAAGCCCCGTGTTTTTTACGGAAATCCAGTAAGTTGTCTATCTGCGCATCGGAAAGGAAAAATAACATTTTCAAGCTATCGAATCCGGCTGAATTGAGGTTTATCGGTTGTACGGAGAGGTGGATCAGAGAGTTGATCATGTCCTCGTAATAATCTTCCGATGATTCTATGTCGTTTGTTTCCAATAGTTTTTCAATATCCGGTACGCTCTGTGAGTACACGGAGCAAGGGATAATAAAAAGTAAAATAACGACATATATAATTTGTCGCATGATATAAATGTTTTCGTCAACGGAAATTGATTGCGTGAACAAATACACGTAAATAGCCGATGTTTCAAAGGTAAGAAATGTTTTGGATATTTTTCTAAAAATCTTGTTTTTTAGTTATAGCGGGTCAATATAGTTAAAACAGGAATTTTGTAAGTTATGATTTGTAGTTTCTGATCGAGAGATAAACTGTTTCGATAGTAAATAAAGAATTCCCCTAAAATGAACTTTTAGGGGAATTCTTATATTGATTCTTTCCGGGGGAATTAATTCGTCTTGTAATCGTATTTTACTTTTGCCAGTTCGTTGTTGGCATCAACGATTTTCTTTTTCAAAGATTCTTTGAAGTCTACAATCTTGGTTTTTAATGTGTTGTCGCCAATAGCCAAAATTTGTGCAGCCAGAATACCGGCATTCATGGCCCCGTTGATGGCGGTGGTGGCAACCGGGATGCCCGGAGGCATTTGGGCGATGGCTAAAAGAGCGTCCATCCCGTCAAGAGAAGCGTTGATGGGAACACCGATCACGGGAATTGGTGTCATGGCAGCGATTACACCCGGTAGGTGTGCGGCCATTCCGGCTCCGGCGATGATAACTTCAATACCCCGTTTCTGTGCGTTTTTGGCAAAAGACTCCACTTCTGCCGGTGTGCGGTGAGCGGAGAGGGCATTGATTTCGAAAGGTATGCAAAAATCGTTTAACACTTTTGCGGCTTTTTCCATGACGGGCAGGTCTGACGTGCTACCCATGATAATACTTACTTTTGGATCCATATTTTTACCGGATTTTAAATTCAAAGTTGTACTTTTGCGCAAAGTTAAATAAAAAAATGGATTAGAGAGACGATAGGTCTATCATTCAAAAGAGAAATATGCACAGGATGAAAAGAATCAAATTGCATGATCGGAGTTTCCGACTGATGATTGAGGCTGACGTGATCGACCGGGAAATAGAGCGGGTTGGAGCCCAGATCAATCGAGAATTGGCGGGTGAACGTCCTTTGTTTCTGGGAGTGTTGAACGGGGCGTTTATGTTCGTGGCTGATTTATTGAAACATATCACGATCGAAGGAGCGGAAATTAGTTTCGTGAAGATTGCTTCTTATGCCGGGTTGTCTTCAACGGGAAAGGTGCAGGACCTGATCGGGTTACGGGAAGATATTGCGGGACGAACCGTTGTGATTTTGGAGGATATGATTGATTCGGGAGAGTCCATTATGCATATGAAAAAAATATTGGAAGAGAAACATCCGAAACAAGTGAAGGTGGCTGCGTTGTTTTACAAACCGAAAGCGTTGAAATACGACCTAACGATTGATTACAAGTGTATTGCTCTGGAGAATGATTTCGTGGTAGGGCACGGGTTGGATTATGACGGATTAGGGCGTAATTATCCGGACCTTTATACAATTGAAAATTGAAAATTGAAAATTGAAAATGACAAACGGATGATGTCGTTTTCAGTTTAAAATTTAAAAATCTATAAATTTAAAATTATTGAGATGGCATCAACGAACTTTGTCGATTACGTGAAAATATTCTGTCGTAGTGGAGCCGGAGGGCCGGGATCTATGCATCTTCATCGGGATAAACGTTCTGCCAAGGGAGGACCTGATGGTGGTAATGGTGGACGCGGAGGACACGTGATATTAAAAGGAAACCGGAATTACTGGACCTTGATTCACTTGAAATTCCAGCGTCACGTGTATGCTGAAGACGGTGAGAGCGGGAGTGGAAATCTATGTACAGGAGCTGACGGGAAAGATGTCATTATAGATGTTCCGCTGGGAACTGTTGCCCGGGATGCGGATACCGGGGAAACGATTTGCGAGATCACGAAAGACGAAGAGCTTTGTGTTGCTGTTCGTGGTGGTCGTGGTGGTTTGGGAAACTGGAATTTCCGTTCGGCCACGAATCAGACGCCTCGTTATGCGCAGCCGGGAGAACCCCGGGTGGAACGGAGTGTCATTCTGGAATTGAAAGTGCTTGCCGATGTCGGTCTAGTAGGTTTCCCGAATGCGGGTAAGTCAACGTTGCTATCCGTTGTTTCTGCGGCAAAACCAGAGATCGCAAACTATCCGTTTACCACGTTGGTTCCGAATTTGGGAATTGTGAATTACAGGGATAACCGTTCTTTTGTGATGGCTGATATTCCCGGAATCATAGAGGGGGCGCATTTGGGAAAAGGTCTGGGGCTGCGTTTCTTGCGACATATTGAACGAAATTCAGTGTTATTGTTCATGGTTCCCTCGGATAGTGAGGATATTCACGGGGAGTATAAAATTTTGTTAAACGAGCTAAAACAGTATAATCCCGAGTTGTTGGATAAAAAACGACTTTTGGCTATCAGTAAATCGGATTTTATTGATAAGGAGCTGATGGCCGAAATGGAGAAAGATTTACCGGATATTCCCTACGTGTTCATTTCTTCCGTAACGGGGAGTGGAATCATGGAATTGAAAGATATGTTGTGGAGGGTATTGAACGAAGAGTAGCGAACGGCTTTTTCTTATTTTATATTTTTTTCAAGTAAACGGGGTAACCGAATATGTTAATCACCGTATATTCATAGGAATTTAAATGAATGACTTATGAATTACGGAATTAGTGTATTGTTTCGATTTATTCCCTTGTTGATGGCGTTGATTTGCTTTTTCTTTGGAGGGTATATCTTTGGTTACGGGAATGATGAAGCACGGTGGGTAGCGGGGCCGGTCGTATTTTCATTAGGCGTACTTTGTATTGCGTTGTTTGCCACGGCAGCTACGATTATTCGGCAATTGATCCACACGTATAATCCTGTTGCGAAATATTTATTACCCGGTATGGGATATTTATTCGCTTTAGGAACGATGCTCTGGGGTATTTATTTGTTCAGTTCTCCTGAACCGCAGAATTTATTTGTCCCGGGACACGTGATCTGTGGTGTGTCGTTGATTGCGGCTTGTATTTCAACGGCGGCAACTTCATCTACTAAATTCACTCTTATTCCGGTGAATTCGCATGGGACAAGTGATAAAATTAATCCTAACGGTTTCTCGGCTACCACGGAAAGGGTGCTGATCGGGTTAACCGTTTTGTTTGCCACGGTAGCGTGGGTTTGGGCGATAGTATTGTTGTCTGGCTCCGGGGGTGATCATTTGGTTGCCGGGAGCGTGATGGCCGGGTTGGCTTGTATTTGTACGAGTTTGATCGGGCTGGTTGCAAGTATATCTCGTCAGATCAGGAATGATTATGGTGAGAAAGATCGAAAATATTGGCCAAGACTGGTGTTTTTCATGGGGACGATCTGCATCGTGGGGGGAATTATCGAGCTGTTGGCAGCACCCGTCCCCGTGAATACAACCGGTTTTATTCTTATTGGTTTAGGTCTCGTCTGTTTTAGTATTTCCAGTAAGATTCTGTTATTAGCCAAAGTGTGGCGTCAGGAATGCAAGTTGGCAAATCGTATCCCGTTGATTCCCGTGATGACTGCTTTATTTGCTCTTTTCTTGGGGGCATTTCTTTTCGAGGAAGCATCTGTTGACAACGCTTTTTTTGTTCCCTCTAGGGTATTGATCGGATTAGGAGGAATTTGTTTTTCACTTTTCTCTATCGTTAGTATTTTGGAAAGCGGGACTTCAGGCAAGTAATGTTCTTTCGGAGGTTTTGATTTGAGTTTATATTTCCGTGTCGCGGGAACTCTTTGTGAAGAGTTTTCGCGACTTTTTTATTTGGTCCTGATTTGTCCGGGATTGGCATACTTTTACCGTCATTGTGCTACAAATTGTATTGACTATATAAACCCTGTCATGTTGTCGGGGAAAAGCAAATTAACTATAGCAAATATTTGAATATTAAAAAAAATTTAATATTTTTACATTAATCCTGGAACTAAAATACTACTTTATGAAAAATCTTGTATTCTTATTATTGTTCGTGCTTGTAACTATTTCTGGGTTACGAGCGGAAAAAATTAAGTTTAAAGCTATCACTAAGAAAGAGTTAAATGTTGATAAATGTGATTTTTATCCGGAGGCTAAAGCCGTGATTTTGGAGAAAAAAGGTGAAATAGATTTTGATTTTGCGACAACAAAAGGCTTGGTGTATCGATATAGCGAGGGAGTTCGGATCAAAATTCTCGATGATCAGATGAAGGATGCGGGTAACGTGAAAATCCGGTTGTATTCTCCTGATAATAATCTGTCCGGTGAACGGGAGAAGATTACGTATCTGAGTGGTTGGACTTATAATTTAGAGAATGGAACTATCGAGAAGATAAAATTGGAAAAATCAAATATCTATACGAATCGGCTGAATAAATATTGGGTTGAGATGAGTTTCGTGTTGCCTAACGTGAAAAAGGGATCTGTGGTTGAATATAGTTACATGAAAGAATCGTCTTATTTCGAGAACTTGGAACCTTGGGCGTTTCAGAGTGATCTCCCGACTTTTCACAACGAATTAACATATACTATTCCTGAATATTTTAATTTCCAAGCGCGTATGATGGGGAATATGTATAGCGTGCAACGAGAGGAGAAGTGGGTGAGCGACATTGTAGGGGAACTTAACTTTCACAGCAAACGGACAAACATGAAAGTGAAGAATCTTCCCCCGGTAGAGGAAGAACCTTTCGTGAGTAACGCTTGTGATTTACCCCTGCGAGTGGAATTTCAACTAGTGACGGTGGATCTTCCGGGACAGCCGATCTGGCATATTGCAGGTACATACGCACAGCTTAATAAGAAGATTGTGGAGACGGATCTCTGGAAAGTGGCGACAAGGGGTAATTTCCCGAAGGAGGTTTTCGGGGCCGTGGCGGGAATGAATGATTTGGAAAAGGCCAATTATCTTTTTGAATGGATAAAAGGTGCGATTGCATGGGACGGGATGTATGGAATATCTCCTTCCAAGGGATTGCGGGAGGCTTTGCGTGGAAAGTCCGGTAGCGTGGGAGATATTAATCTAGCCTTGAATGCCTTGTTTCGTGAAAACGGGTTGGAGGCTTACCCGGTAATTTTGAGTACACGAGGAAATGGAGTATTGCATCCGATTTACCCGAATTTTAATGATTTTAATTACGTGGTTTCCGTGGTGAAAATCGGGGAAGAACATTATTTGTGTGATGCCACGGCAAACGTGCCATTGGGACTTTTGCCTCCTCGTTGTTTGAATGGTAGCGGGTGGATGATTTCAGATAACGGGGGAACAATGCTTCCGTTAAAAGGTGCGGGGGCAGATGTTTCAACAGTGGTAACAACCATGCGAGTTGTCGATAAGAAATTGGAGGTCGACGTAGTCTTGATGGATAAGGAATATTCCGCATTACGAGTGTTGGATGACTACGTGAAGAAGGGAGCAGACAAGTTTCAGGAGGCGTTGCAGGCCAAATATGCGGATTGGGAGTTTTCAGATTTCAATTTTAAGCCCGAAAGAAATGGTATAAGACAGAATTTTAAATTGAGAAAAGATTACGATGGAGCGGATATGATTTATATACAACCGTTTTTGTACGGATTAACTTCAGAACCTCTTTTCAAGCGGGATTCCCGCGTGGCAATTGTTGACTTCCCTTATGGTTCCTTGTACAATTTCTCGACTGTGATAGAAATACCAGAAGGATATGAGATAGAACAATTACCGGAGGATGTAGCTTATTTATTATCTAGTAAAGGAGCTTTGTTTACCTTTAAGGCATTGGAAGGGAATGAGGGGGTGACATTATTGGTTACTTTCACCATGAAAAAATTGACGTATGCACCTCAGGAATACCCGGAGTTAAAAGATTTTTTTGATCGTTTTGCCGAGTTGTCCAAGATAGTCGTGGTTTTAAAGAAAAAGGTATGAAATATTGGTTGATAGGGATATTATTCACATGTTGTTGGTATTTCTCGGTGGCTCAAAAGATCGAGTTCGAGGGATTGAATGAATACATGATCAGTGATGTCAGGCATTTCACGATATTGAATGCCAAGGAATCCCGGATGGAGCGGAAATATCAGGCGATGATTCTGAATGAATATGCAGAAAATTTGAACAAAATAGTTCTTTATTACAGTAAGTTTTCTAAAATCGTGTCGTTAAAAGTTTCCGTGAGCGGGGTGGACGGGAAAGTGATCAAATGCTATTCTTTAAAGGATTGTCGGGATATGACCGGGGATTGGAGTGCGGTAGCATCGGAAAGCCGGGTGAAGTATCTGGATATAGTGCAGAGTCATTACCCGTATATATTGAACGTGGAGTACCGGGTGGACGATAAAGGGTCTATGTTTTATCCTACTTGGGTTCCGGTTGGGGACGAAAAACAGGGGATCAAGTCTTCGACTTTTATTGTTTCGGATCCCCAGAACGTGGGTTTTCGCTATCGGAACGGGAATGTGGCGGAACCTAAATATGAATCGGAAGGAACGGGGTCCCGCTACACGTGGGAAGTGCATGACGTGCGACCTGTTGTCTCGGAGCCTTTCGCCGGAAAACTGGAGGACGTGTTGCCCGTGGTGTACCTTGCACCTGTTAATTTCGAGATGGGAGGTTATAAAGGGAATATGGAGAGCTGGGAGAATTATGGGAAGTGGATTTATCAGCTTTGTTCCGGGAGAGATGATCTAAAACCGGAGCAACTGGCCGAGATAAAGAAAGAATGTGATACGTTGTCTTCCGTGCGGGATAAGGTAAGGGCTGTTTATCGCTATGTGCAGAAAAATACTCGCTACGTGAGCGTGCAACTGGGCATCGGGGGATGGCAACCTTTTGCCGCCTCGCACGTACATCAAAATAAATTTGGAGATTGTAAGGCTTTGGCTTTTTACACTTGTGCCCTGTTGAAAGCTGTCGGAATCCCTTCTTTTTATACTTTAATCCGGGCGGGGAGTCACGTGGATGAAATCCCGGAGGATTTTCCCACGGCTCGTTTTAACCACGTGATTGTTACCGTGCCCGTGGAACGGGATACGATTTGGTTGGAGTGTACTTCTCAGATGTCTCCGATGGGATATATGGGAACCTTTACTTCCGACAGAAATTGTCTGTTGATCGGGGAAAATGGAGGAAGATTGATGCGTACCCGTAAGTACGGGGAGGCGGATAACCTGCAAAAGACCGAGGTTGACGTGCGTTTACACTCTTCCGGGGATGCTGATTTTGAATTAAAACGTGTTTTTACGGGATTGGAAATCGAGAATGGTGGTTTCCTGGATTTGTCGAGGCAATCAGAGAGTGATAAGAGAAAATGGATACAGGATCACGCTGATTACGGAAATCTAGAATTGGCGGATTACAGGATTCAACCTTTGTCGGGAGACGAGGTTCCCCGAACGGGGTATGACGTAAAGGGCGTTTTACGAGGATTTGCTTCTGCCTCAACCGGAAGGTTGTTCTTAACACCTTGTCGTTTCTCTCATATTTTTGATATCAAGTTGACCGCCAAGGAACGAATGTCTCCAATCGTCATACGGTATCCTTATGTGCAGGAGGACTCTATCTTGATATCCCTGCCTGAGGGGTATCGGGTGGAAGGACGGATTTTTCCCGTGTCGTTGACGACTTCTTACGGGGCTTACAATATGGAAGTGAGGGAGGAGGGGGGAAAATTGAGAATTAAAAGGTCTTTTTGCTTGAAAGCAGGTACGTTCCCGAAAACGGATTACGATAAGTTTAAGGATTTTATCACGAAAGTTCAACTCGCTGACCGTAGTCGGTTAGTATTAGTCAAAAATTGATTATTTTCGCCGTTGAAAAATAAATGAAAGAGTCATGGCTAAAAAAGAGAAAGTACAGGAGATGTTTAACGGGATCGCACCGAAGTACGATTTGTTGAATCATCTGTTGTCAATGGGTATAGATAAAAGCTGGCGTAAGAAGGCAATGAAAGTTGTCGGTGCGGGGCGAAAGGATTTGGTGTTGGATATTGCTTGCGGGACGGGAGATTTTTCGATCGAAGCGCTGAAACATGGAGTGAAACGAGTGGTCGGGGCCGACATTTCGGAAAATATGTTGGCCGTGGCACGGGAGAAAGCAAAAGCAAAGGGGTTATCTGATCAGCTTGATTTTCAGTTTGGGGATAGCGAGAACCTCACCTTCGATTCAAATACTTTTGATGCCGTGACGGTTGCTTTTGGCGTGCGTAATTTTGAACATCTTGAATTAGGATTGACGGAAATGTGTCGAGTATTGAAACCCGGGGGAAAGGTGGTCATTCTGGAATTTTCGACACCAGAGCATTTTCCGATGAAACAGTTGTATAATTTCTATTTTAGATATATCCTGCCTTTTGTGGGAGGGGTGATTTCCGGGAACCGGAAGGCGTATGAATATTTACCCGCTTCAGTGTTTGCGTTTCCGCAAGGGAAGAATTTTCTGGATATTATGCGGGGTGCCGGTTACTCGAATGTTTCGCAACAGCGGTTGACTTTTGGAATAGCCAGTTTATATGTAGGAGAGAAATGAAAAGAGACTGATTTTTTCAGTCTCTTTTCATTTTACCATTCAACAGCATCGCGGTTGATCGGCATGGTCATGCATCTTGCTCCACCACCTCCGCGAGGAAGTTCTGACCCCTCGATGGTGATCATGTATTTTTCGTATTTGTTCAGATCGACTTTATTGCTGATCACGTCATTAGCACGAATAATTTCAAATCCGGCATTATTCATGGCTTCAACGGTATAGTTGTTACGTGCGTAGCCTAACACTTTACCCGGGGCCACGCAGAAGAAGTTTGCACCGCTATGCCATTGTTCTCTCTCCATGTTCCAAGTTTCGTCTTCTCCACCGCAATACACGGGTTCCAAGTCCATACCCAGTTTTTTCAAGGCGTGTAACAATGTTTTTTCCCGACGGATGCTGATTAGTTTTCCGTGTTGAATCTTGATGTGAACTGTCTGGTAGTTGCCCGGACTCATGATCAAGGGCTCGTAAACCATACATTTGTTCTTATCCAGGAAGGTGAACACCATATCCAGGTGAATGAAGGATTCCGGGGAATGGGGTAGTTCCTGTACAAGAATATGTTGCACCTTGTCTTCGTTTCGGTTGATGAAGTTATACATCAAGGCGTCGATGGCGCGGGTTGACGTGCGCGTACCGTTACCGATAACCAATATATCATCCCGTGCAATCTGTACGTCACCGCCTTCGATGGTTAATTTACGAAGGGGATCGGGTGTCGTGGCCAGATTCAATGTCTTGGTGTTAAATCCGGGTGTAAAGTCGAAAATAGATTGCATGATGATCGCCTCACGATCACGAACAGCGTTGGCCATTCTACCAATAAGCACTTCGTTGTACATGCTCATGGATGCATCGCGGGTGAAAAAGAAATTATGTAACGGGCGCAAGTCGTACCAATCTTTATTCAAGAATTTGGTCAACGTGTCACGTTTCATTTCAACCCCTTCGATCAGTAGACGTGCCAAGTCTTCTGCATCTTCATCCAATAATTGATCTTTGATCGATCCCTTGGGTGTTTGTTCTGCAATGAACGGTTCTATTTTTTCGATGCGATTCAACACTTCCAGTTTTGTAGCATCGTCTTTTAAAATGTTTGTCAGGAGGTCTTTGACTTGATAGGTTGTCGTGATTTTACCTAAAACCTCACTGAGTTGTTTGTATTCTTTTCGTGCGATTGATAAATTTAGAATATCGCTATAGAGCGCCCTCTCAGCGTTCTCGGGAGTCATGTTTTCTACCTCCTCGCCTGGTGTATGGAGTATTACTCCATTCAGTTTTCCGATTTCGGATTGAACATTTACCTCTACAATCTTAGACATATATGTGTTTTTTTGATTACATGGCAAAATTACGATATAAAGGTTGATAAACCTTATAAATCACCACTATAATTATGCAAAAGGTGAAAATAAATATGCACTATTTAAAAGGAGAAAGGGATATATTACATATCCCTTTCTATATCTCGAAGAGTTGTCCGGCCTCTCCGAGCTGGTTGCATCTTAAATATTTTGAGTATACAATTCGAGGTTTTCCATCACGTTTGAAATAGCCTGTATACATTAGTTCCAATAGAGGAGTATTTCACCTAAATATTTTTTGCAAAATTAGAACTTAAAATTGATAATTACAAATAAATGTCGACATAATTGTCGGTGATAGGGACTATTGAGGTAATGCTTTGTTTCGTATTTGTAATATTGAAAGCCACCCCAAAATAACCTGGGATGGCTTTTGATAACCCAAACGGAATTTTGCAAATGATGGGTTATTTTTTTATGTGTGAACTTTAGAATCTAAATCCAATTTTTAACATCGGATTGGACAGAAAGTCAAATCCATGAGAATCTGACGATAGAAGTTTCAAACCGACTTGCGGTCGGATGTTATATACGGTGTAATCATAAGCAATCGGTCGAATTTCGATAGAAATAAAAAGTGCTTTGGAGACGAAATAATCGAACCCGGTGACACCGGCAACCCGGTATCCGAAAGCTTCTCCGATAGATTTTCCTAAATAGGATTCGTCATCCGCTTTTGCTTCTTGTTTCCCGTAAGAAAATCCAAATTCACCTCCATAACGGAAAAATAGCTTGTCATATTTGGTTTTCACGTATCTTTCCGCTCCGAGGACGATAGAATACTTTATCTTATCTTTTGACGTTACGAAATTGTAATCTGGAATGTCTCCGGTCTCGAATTTTCCGTCAGTGCTATTGCCGGGTAAAGCTTTGTACTCGGGGTTGTGCTTGAACGAGAATCCTCCCATCGCTTTTAGTGCCCATTTTTTTGCGAACATCCATCTGAATTCGAAATTCAGCGACAACTGTTTATCGAACCAGCTGGTTTGAGGGGCGGAGATATTGTAGGTGCTCAAATCCGGAGCCGGGGCTTCCATACCGACAAAAGAACCTACGCCTAAATTTAAAGAGACGGATTTGTCCCCTTCCTTAGGTGTAAAATCATCTTTTGTTTGTGCGTTGGCAAGCAGTACCGATCCTGTCATGATGATAGCAATTGTCAATACTCTTTTTAGCATATATAATTAGTTTAAAATATGGGGCTGAGGTCAGCCCCATGTGATTTAGTTTTTCTTATTCTGCAAGTGCATCTTCAGCAGCATCGATTGCTGTTTGTAGGCGATCTACATTAGCTTGATATTCAGTAATCTCTTCCTTGAGTGCGGTGATTTCTCTTTCGAGTTGCTCAATTTGCTGAGTTGTGTAATCGTTTCCTGCTCCATTGATCAATTCTTCTTTTTCTTGATCCGTTTCTGCGGCTTGGAATTCTTTTAATAATTCTGTTTCTTCTGCAAGTTGTGTTTTGAGGTCTTCGATCTTTGTGTTGAGAGCTTTAATCGTTTTTTGTTTATATGTTTCATAAGATGTGAAGTCGTTGAACTCGTCGCCTTTGATATATTCGTTATACGCAGGGATTAAAGTAACGTCGATATAATTCTCTCTTTCTACAAAAGGAGCTTTTTCGTCCGCTTTTTTCGTGTAAGCTGAATTGGTTTCAGCTTCAATTGCAGCTTCCCATGCTTGTAATGCATCCTCTTGAGCTGTTTCTGCCTCGTTCATCGTTTTTTGAGCCTCTTCCATGGCAACTTTTAAGTCATCAATGGTTGCTTTAGCTTTATTGATGATCTCCTCGAATTCTTCTTTGTTGGATTGTGCGGTTTCAAGGGCTGCTTTTGCATTCGCAATGGCAACGACATACTCTCCGTTATTCAACTCGGAGGTCTTGCTTACTAGCTCGTCATATTTAGCTTCTAGTTCAACTACTTTATCTTTGGCAGCTTGATAATCCGCTTCGTTATCAGCAAGTTCTTCCGTAAGATCGGCAATAGCTTCCGTCGCTTTTTTCAATTCAGCCTCATTGGTCTCGTATGCTTTTTTAGCAGCCTCATATGCCTTTTCTGCTTCTGTTTGATGACCTTTAGCTAAGTCGAGTTGAATTTGAATATCAGCCTTTTTTGAAGGATCTGTTTCCGCTTTTAGTGCGGCTTCTAATTCTTTTACTTTGGCAACCCATGCATCGTTTTCTGCTTTCGTTTTGTCGTTCTTGTCCTTTAAAGTTGCTTGGTCTGCTTGACAAGTTTGTTGAGTTTTTTGAGCTGCGGCTAATTGTTTTTCCAAATCTTTTTTAGTTGATTCGAGAGGTGATAAGGCTGCTTTTGCTGCAGGAATTTTGTTGTCATTCAAATCTTTAAGATTTGCTTTTGCTTCTGTTAATTGTTTTTCTGCTGTTGCAATTCCTTTTTCTGCTGTGGTGATGGCTTCTGTTAAATCTTCTTTAGCAACGTTGATTCCAGTTTCGATGCCTTGTTCGAATTCCGGGAATGCGTAATGAACTCCTCCAACGGAGAAACCGTTGATAACAGTGGCTTTTGCACTATTGTTACCGTTTAATGCTGTATTGTATTCATTTTCAGCCTTTGTGAATGCAGTTTGAGCAGTAGTAAATGCCGTTTTTGCGGTCCCGTAATTGTCGTTGGCAACTTTCGTTGCTAAGATAAGAGCTTGTTGATCTTTTTCTAATTCGATGAGTTCTTTGTCAATAGTTGCGATCTTAGCAGCAATTTCTTCTTTTTCTTTTTTCAGTTCGTTGATTTTAGCAGCAGCTTTCTCGGCAGAAAGATTTTCGGTAGAAGTTATGAATTCCTTTAATTCCTTTTCTTTCTCTGCTAATTCGATTTGGTAGCGTTCAATGTTACTTTGATAATTCTTGATATGGTCATCGAAACTAGCAAGAAGTTGTTTGTTCAAACTGGTAATGCTAGTTTGCTTTTGGCTAACTTGATTCTCCGTGTACCGCAGAGTTTTTAAAGCAGAAACATAATCAGCGTACAAGCCTTGCAGTTCTTTGTTGATTTTACCGGCTACAATAGCCTCGTTTAACCGATTAATGAATTCTTGTTGTTTGGCAGCTTCTTTGGCTTGGGCTGTTTGATATGCTAATTCGTTCAACTTTTGTTGATATTCATATTCGATACGAATTTTTTCAGCTTCTTGTTTTATTTTTTCAGCTTGTGCGCGTAATTCATCCGCTTCAGCTTCTGTTTTTGCAGCTTGTGATTCAGCAAGTAAACGTTCTATTTCAATGCGAGCTGCTTCGTTCTTTGCTTCACTTTCAGCTTTTAATTTTTCTGTTTCGGCAAGAATCTTTTGAGCTTCTCCTTGTGCTTGCAGCATTTCGGCTTGAGCCTTCAGCCATTCCGTTTTTGCGGTACGGATTTGTTCAACTGTAGCAGATTCTTTGTCATCCACGCAGGATGACAATAAGGCGACAGTTATTAACACAAATAATAAACTTATTTTTCTCATAACACCTTGTTTTTTAATTAAACATTTAATAATTCAATAATTTATTTAATACATTTACAAACGCCTTGTTGTATTTTGTTTACAAAAGTATGGTATTAAATTTACATGTGCAAATAATATTCAACATTTTTGTGGTTATATATTACCATATATTAAAACTTTTCTCATGATAATTCTCGTAATTTTGAACTATGAAATTGGATATAGGAGAGATAATAAGGCAAGAGTTCGAGAAAAGTGGTTTGAGTGCCAGCCAGTTCGCTCGTATGATCAACAAAGAAAGGACGTTGGTATATCATCTTTTCAAGCGTCAATCTATTGATACAGATTTGTTGTATCAGATTTGCATGGTGTTGAATGTGGACTTGTTTAGTCTGTTCTCGGAGAAATTGAGAGAAGAAAATGATATTATTGGGGCATGTCATTCCCAAAAAACAGAGAGAGTATCGTCCAAACGGAAAATTATGCTGGAGGTAGAATTGGATGATGAAGAGTATCAAAAAATGATCCAAAAAGCATTGAACATATAGGCCTTTAATTATTATTTTAACATGAATTTGATATAAACAATTATTTCCACGCCTACGAGTAGTCGGGGGAAACGGTGGTTTGTCCGGGTAAAATGGGTATTCAAATGGAATTTCTGTCTGATAAAGTTATTATCCTGTTTTCAAATTGTTATGATAGACTTACTCGGATGTTAATAATTACTATTGTAATCTAATATATTGCTATTTTGATAGGAGCGGAATAGGGGAGGAATGGGAGCGGAATGGGAGCGGCTCGCAATATGATAACAAGATAATCCTGTTTTGGTAACGTTATTTTACATTGTTTTGCATTAAATTTTTGTAGAACATTCCTAAATCCGTGAGTGTTGAAACACGAATTTAGGGTATTCTTGAACAATTTTCGTTTTGTTGGTTACCCTCATTTTCGAGAATATCAAGGATGCGGATTTATCCGGAATATAACTGCGTGTGGTTTATATATCCAGTTTCACCACGGTAATTCCCGAGCCTCCCATTTGTACGTGTTCATCCCCGCAGGAACCCACGATCGGATTGGTCTTTAAAAAATCCCGTATGATTTGCCGGAGGGCTCCTGTACCTGTGCCATGCAAGATGCGTAGGTCTTTCATGTTTAGCATAACGGCATTGTCAATGAATTCCGATACTTTCATGAGCGCCTCGTCTCCCCGTAGTCCTCGTACGTCGATCTCCGGTTTGAAATCCATGCGTTTCTGGCTGATGTTTTCCAAGTAATTGGAAGAGGGGCGTGGCGTCCTGTTTTGCGTGATTTTCTTGGCTGCACTGTTCGATATTTTCGAGAGGCGTTCCACTTTCACGGTAGTCATGAGACCGCCGAGAGCGATAACCGCATTTTTCTCGTTAATTTCGATAATTTCACCCACGGCTTTATTATCCAGTTGCACGAGATCTCCTTTGCTGAAAGTCGGTGCTTGTTCCTGTTGTGCGGCTTCTTCCGGGAAAGAAGCTTGTGGACGTTTCCCTTTCTCCTTCTGTTTTTTTTCCCGGTTTTTCAGTTTCTCGATTTTTCTTTTCAGCCGTTCTTCCTCTTCTTCTTCGCTGGCTAACAGCCGGCGTTTCTCTTCCTCGAATGTTTGTCGGGCCAGTCGGGTTTGTTCCTTTTCGGCTTGACTTTCTTTGATTTGTCGGATGGTGTTTTCGATCGTCTTATTAGCCCCGGAGATGAGTTCTTTGGCTTTCTCTTGAGCCTCTTGGATGATTGTTTTCCTAAGTTTGGAAGCATCATCCAACTCTTTTTTATAACGTTCTAGCACTTCTTCCAGGCGTTTTTCATTTTCATGAATGCGTTTCCGTTTTTCTTCCCAGTAACGTTTATCCCGTAGAATTTCTTTCAAGTGCTTGTCGAAATTTACCCGGTCTTCACCGATCTTGCTGGCGGCATCGTCCAAAATCTCTTTGGGTAACCCGATTTTCTTGGCGATTTCGAAGGCAAAAGACGAACCCGGTTTCCCGATTTCCAGTTGGAAAAGCGGTAACATCCGGTGGCTGTCATAGAGCATGGCCCCGTTTGCAATTCCGGGAGCTGAAGAGGCAAAATGTTTTAAGTTGGTGTAATGTGTCGTGATGACACCTCTCGTTTGGTTGTTATTTAAAGCATTTAAAATGGCTTCAGCTATTGCACCTCCCAGCATGGGTTCGGTGCCCGTACCGAACTCGTCGATTAAGATAAGCGTGTCCTGCGAGGCGTAACGGATGAAATTTTTCATGTTTACCAGATGCGAGCTGTATGTACTCAAATCATTTTCAAGAGACTGTTCGTCTCCCATGTCGATGAGTATTTTGTGGAATATCCCGAATTTACTGGATTCTTCCACGGGTACGGGTATACCGCATTGGAACATATATTGTAATAAACCGGCTGTTTGCAGGCAGACGGATTTACCACCCGCGTTAGGACCGGAAATCAGGATAATCCGCTGGTCTTCGTTTATCTCAATATCCAGAGGTACCACTTCTTTCCCATTTGCCTTTAAGCTTAGGTATAGTAGGGGATGCTTTGCCCTGTACCATAGCATGGAGGGGGTGTCTTCAAAGAGAGGCACAATGGCATTTACCCGGATGGCAAAGAGTGCTTTTGCCCGCACGAAATCCACGAATGCCATGAAATCATAGGCTGGAATCAGGTCATATATATAAGGACGCAAATCGTCGGCGAATTGTCGGAGAATACGTGTGATTTCCCGTTTTTCTTCCAATTGCAGTTCCCGAATTTCATTGTTCGTTTCGATGATTTCCGCGGGTTCGATATAAGAGGTTTTTCCGGTGGTGGATTCATCATGCACGATACCGTTTAATTTCCGCTTGAAAGCCGCGGGTACAGGTATCACCATTCTACCATCCCGGATGGCGATGTTACTATCCTTGTCGGCCCATCCTTCTTCCTGTGCTTTTTGCAACAGGGCTTGCATACGCCGGGAGATGCCTGATTGTTTTTTAGCAATGCTATGACGAATGTTGCCTAAAGCGGGTGAGGCGGTGTCCTTGATTGTCCCGAATTTTGAAACGATCGAGTCCAAGCGTTGCAGGATATAGGGGAATACCCGTACGTCCCCGGCCCGGGCTACCAGATGAGGGTAAACTTCTTGTTTGGTGTTGAAGAAACGCATGATGGCATTCAGCGACTCCAGTGAATTTTTTAAGACAACCAGCTCGTTTACTTCCAGAAACAATCCCTCTACTTTTATACGCAACAAGAAGGGGCGGGCATCATGGTAATAGGAGACCGGAAAGTTCTCTTCCTCTTGACAGATTCGCATGAATTCGGAGGTCTCGGCCAAAGAGGTTTCAATCCATCCGGCGTCGGTGGAGAACTTGATGTCGCTGACCAGTTCCCGGCCCATGTCGCTCAGGCAGTTATTGCTGATAAGTTGTCTTATTTTGTCGAATTTTATTTTAGATTCAAAATTTTCGGGATAAATCATATTGAATTGAAAATTGAAAGTACAAAATTGAAAATTACTTGTTCGAAATCATGAACTTGTGTGTCGTTCCCTGATCTGTTTTGATGAGGACGTAATCATCCGGCTTGATCTTGTCCGCATGTTTCGGGAGATACCGGATGATGAGGTTACCCATCATTTCCTTGCCCAGCGTGAGAGGGGTGCAATCCACTTCCAGGTAGTCAGGTTTGAAAATCGATAGAATCGATATGTTCTTTTTACCCGTGTTGATCAGGTTTATGATCTGGTGTTTCGTCTCTGCCTGTTTTAAGCGGATTGTGTCCGTGGTGAAACGCAAGTTACCCACCACGATGGGGTAGGTTGTTGGGATGTCAACCGATTTCGTGATGACTTCTCCTTCTAAACGCAATACGATGTTCGGGGGAGTGGCGTTCGTGTACACGATAATCTTTTTCGAGAACACGCCGGGGCGGTCTTTCGGGTTGAACGTGACGGTAACGACACCGCTGTCCCCGGGAGGAATGGGTTTCCTGTTCCATTTGGGGGTAGTGCAACCACACGTGGTTTCTATAAATTTTATCAACAGGGGAGCTTTCCCTTTGTTTGTAAATTTAAATTCGTGAGTTACTTTTCCCCCGTTTTCTTGCACGAGTCCCATGTTGAACGTGGTCTTTTCGAACGCAATCTTGGCCCGCTGGCCCAATGATAGTGTTGGGATTAAAAGTAATATTGAATATATAAGTATCTTCATCTGTATTTCTTTTCGTGTGTGTAAATTGGAATACAAAAATACAAAAAGGGTTGGAAAAGATTGGTTTATGTCGGAATAAAACGTATCTTTGCGGCGTTAAAATTAATATTAAATCTAAAAGACTGTACATCATGTATTTGACATCAGAAAAGAAAGAAGAACTTTTTTCACAGTACGGGAAGTCTAATAAAGATACCGGCTCTGTTGAGTCACAAGTAGCTTTATTTTCCTACCGTATCGCTCATTTAACTGAGCACTTGAAGAAAAACCACAAAGATTTCGCTACTCAAAGATCTTTGATTAAATTGGTTGGAAAACGTAGAGCGTTGCTTGATTACATGAAGAAGAGAGATATCGAGAGATATCGTGCTATCGTTAAAGCATTGAATTTACGTAAATAATTACATAAAAACGACCCGGGTCGTCCGGGTCGTTTTACTTTATAATCCTCCCCTCCTCCTCCTTTTATCTAAAAAGAATTCCGTTAAAATGTTTAGTATTTTAACAGTTTTATTATTTCTATGAACATTATTGAAAAAAGCATTACCCTGAAAGATGGTCGGGTAATAACATTGGAAACCGGAAAGTTAGCCAAACAAGCAGACGGTGCTGTCATGCTGAAAATGGGTAACACGATGTTGTTGGCTACGGTTTGTTCCGCACAAGAGGCTGGTCCGGACGTGGACTTCATGCCTTTGTCGGTAGATTATAAAGAAAAATTTTCAGCCGTGGGACGTTTCCCCGGAGGTTTCACCCGTAGAGAGGGAAGAGCTTCCGATTACGAGATTTTGGTATCCCGTCTGATCGACCGTGCTTTGAGACCTTTGTTCCCGGATGATTATCATGCTGAAACTTTCGTGCAGGTAACGTTGTACTCTGGTGATGAAGAGTCTATGCCGGATTGTTTGGCCGGATTGGCTGCCTCGGCAGCTATCGCTGTGAGTGATATTCCTTTCCACGGTCCTATTTCTGAGGTACGTGTAGCTCGTGTGAACGGGGAGTTGATGATTAACCCGACAAAGAGCGAGTTGGCAACTGCTGACTTGGATATCATGGTTGCAGCGACCTACGAGAATATCATGATGGTTGAGGGTGAGATGAATGAGGTTTCTGAGAAAGAAATGCTCGATGCTATTAAATTTGCTCATGAAGCTATTAAAGATCATTGTTTAGTTCAGATGGAACTGGCAAAGGCCGTGAACAAAGAAAAACGGGCTTATTGTCATGAAGTGAATGATGAAGAGTTACGTAAGGATGTTTGGGCTAAATGTTACGATAAAGCGTATGCTGTTGCTCGTCAATGTAACGCTGATAAGCATTTACGTGAGAAGTTGTTTACCGAAGTGAAAGAAGGATATTTAGAATCACTTCCGGAAGAAGAGAGAGACGAGAAGAAAAATATGGTTTCCCGTTATTACCATGACGTGGAGAAAGAGGCCGTGCGGAGAATGATTTTGGATGAGGGGTTACGTCTGGACGGACGAACGACCGAACAGATTCGCCCGATTTGGTGTGAAGCCGGGCCTCTTCCGGGACCTCATGGTTCTTCTATTTTTACCCGCGGTGAAACGCAGTCATTGTCCACGGTAACTTTAGGTACGAAACTGGATGAAAAGATTATAGATGAGGCTACTGAACAAGGAAAAGAAAAATTCCTGTTGCATTATAACTTTCCGCCGTTCTCAACGGGAGAGGCAAAAGCCAGTCGCGGTGTAGGTCGTCGTGAAATTGGTCATGGAAACTTGGCTCATCGTGCTTTAAAACGTATGTTGCCGGACAACTATCCTTACACGGTACGTGTTGTTTCTGATATTTTGGAATCTAACGGTTCATCTTCTATGGCAACGGTATGTGCCGGAACTTTGGCTTTGATGGATGCCGGTATTCCGATCAAAAAACCGGTAACGGGTATCGCTATGGGATTGATCACCGATAACGAGAAATATGCCGTGTTGTCAGACATCTTGGGTGACGAGGATCACTTGGGAGATATGGACTTCAAGGTAACCGGAACGGTAGACGGTATCACCGCAACCCAGATGGATATTAAAGTAGACGGTCTTCCTTACGAGATTCTGGAGAAAGCTTTGGATCAAGCCCGGAGAGGTCGTTTGCATATCATGAATATTATCAAGGAAACTTTACCTGAACCTCGTCCTGATTTGAAACCGCACGCGCCGCGTATGGTTACTCTTACGGTGGATAAGGATCAGATCGGTGCGATCATTGGCCCCGGTGGAAAGATTATTCAGGATATTCAGGAGAAATCTGGAGCGGTTATCGTTATCGAGGAAGTGGGTAATCAGGGAATCGTGGATATCGCCGCAACCAATAAAGAGGCTATTGATATCGCCGTTGCCCGTATCAAGGCTATTGCCTGCAAACCTGAAGTCGGGGAAATTTACGAGGGTGTTGTAAAGACAATCACCGCTTTCGGTGCTTTCGTGGAATTCCTGCCGGGTAAAGACGGTTTGTTACACGTGTCAGAGATTGATCACAAGCGCGTGGAAAAAGTAGAGGATGTATTGAAAGAGGGTGATAAGGTACGTGTGAAATTGATCGATATTGATCCGAAAACCGGAAAATTCAAACTTTCCCGTAAGGTGTTGTTGCCTAAACCGGAAGGTATGGAGCAAAATGATCGTCAAAATCGCGGCGAGCGCCAAGATAGAGGCGAACGTCAAGATCGCGGACCCAGACAAGATCGGGGAGATCGCCCCCATCGCGACAGAGGTCCTAGACCGGAAAGAAAAGAAAATCAAGAATAGTATATAAGTATTGATTTTTCATATTGAACGGAGTGAAGAATTTTCTCAAACATAAAGGGGAGATTTTTCACTCTGTTTCTTTTATATATATGGGAATTTATGGGCGAGTTTACAGTAAAGTGATATATAATCATTAAAAAGATTATCTTTGTTTGAATTTTGTTTATTGGCTATTATATCCGGCTGCATATATGAAAGTGTCAGAAGATATTGATGTTCAGATGTTGAACGAGTTCAAGCAAGGGCGTTTGGAGATGTTGTATAGGCGTCTGTATCCAGCACTATTGTTGTATGCCGTGCGGTATGCGGGAGAACAAAATGGTTTTCTGGCCGAGGATTGCGTGCAGAACGCGGTGTTCAACGCGTGGAAAAGACGGCTGCAATTTGAGTCGGTGGAGTCATTGAAATCTTTCCTTTATATTTCTATCAAGAATGAAATTGTTAGCCTTCACCGGAAGGCGAAAGCGAGTGAGCGTTATCTGTCACAATTGGAAGACGAAGTGTTTTTTCAGAACAGCGTGATTGATCAAGAGACTCAATTATTACTATATTATGCTATCCGGAGTTTACCGGAAAGGGAACGGCAAATCTTTGAATTGAGTTGTATTGAAGGGTTGAAAATTACGGATATTGCTGAACAATTGAATGTGTCGGAGAGTACGGTAAAGAAGACGAAAGCCAAAGCGTTGGATATTTTACGGGAAAAGTTGCCGAGGGAGTTATTTTTATTCTTTTTTGTTTTGAAAAGCTGATTTCTATTTTGTCAGTTAAAATTTTTGTGTAGTTATCTTGCTGTATCTGTATTACTTATGATTTATTTTTGTTCGATAGATAATTTTTCCTAAAAATAAATGTGAATTTTTTACCCTTTTTTTAAGCGATTGCGTTCTATGGATGATTCAATTAAGAAACAGGATGTAAAGTGTGATATAATGGAAAAATTAGAAGAACAGGTCTTTAAAATTTCACGATTGATCTTCAAGGAGGTGACGGGGGAAATTTCGGATGAAGAGCAACGCTATCTGGAATGGTGGCGGGGAAGGAATCCGGATAACGAGCGGTTGTATCGTGAGTTGAGGGATGGGCGGCGAGTGATGGGTGAGGTGAAACAGTTGGAGGGAGTGGAGGTGATACGTCCATTGGAAGGGATGCACCTGCGTATTCGTGAAGAGGAACGACGATTGAGTCAGAGAAGATGGCAGTGGGGAGTGGTAGCAGCGGCTGTTGTGGCCGTGTTCGTGGGGTGCTTTTATTTGTTCCCGGTAGATGATAGACAGGAGTCCATGCCTTTGGCAAAGACGGAACGCCCCATTAAAGCCGGGGGTGTGCGTGCGGTTTTGAGATTGGAAGATGGACGGGTGGTCGATTTGGAGACTTTGGCAGAAGGAGTGAAAGTAGGAGGCGTGGATGCCGTGAAGATTGATGAGCGGCGATTATCGTACGCGGGGCAAGGAAAGGTCGAGGGGGAAAAAAGGAAAAAATTAGTGTATAATGAGGTAGAGGTACCGAGGGGAGGAGAGTTTGATTTGATCTTGGCGGACGGGACTACCGTGTGGTTGAATGCCGGGAGTAAGTTACGTTATCCGGTGGAGTTTGTGGGAAAAGAACGACGGGTGTTCTTGGAGGGAGAAGCCTATTTTTCAGTGACTAAAGATGCGGATATGCCGTTCCGGGTGGAGATATTGCAACAGACGGTAGAGGTGTTGGGAACCGAATTTAACGTGTCCGGGTATATGGATGAGGCAGCGATTTACACGACCTTGGTGACCGGAAAGGTAAAAGTGGAAACCGATAGCGGGGAAAATATGGTACTTGCACCTGGGGAGCAGAGTATGTTGGATTGTCGGGACGGGCATCTTGACAAACAGGAAGTGGATGTAGAGAAAGTGATTGCTTGGAAAAAGGGAATGTTTATTCTCGAGGAGCAAACCTTGGAGCAGATCATGCAAAAATTTGCAAGGTGGTATGACATGGAGGTTGTATACCGGGATGAAGAGTTGAAAAACATTATCTTTAAAGGAGTTGTGCCGCGGTATACAGAGTTGAGAGAGGTGCTGAATATTTTGGAAAAAACAAATGAGGTGAAATTTGATATAGAAGAAAGGACGGTGATCGTTTTCAAATAAAAAAGAGGGGAATCCGGCAAGATTCTCCTCGTCATAAATAAACATCTGTTGGCTCAGATGAATGTTTAATTAAATGCTTTACAAAGTTATGAAAAAAAATCGACGAACGGGCAATCCTTATTGGATAAGATTGCCGCAAAAATTGATTGCTATGGGTTTAAGGGTATTATTACTCGTTTGCGTGATAAATACGGTCAGCGCGGCGGGATTCTCGCAAGGGAAGAAATTGGATGTGGATTTCACGAACAGCACGATTGGGGCTGTGCTGGATTACCTGAAAGAGAAGGCTGGGTATGATTTTGTTTACCGGAAAGGTGTTGTTCGGGTAGATGATGTGGTGACGTTGAAGTTGAAAGATGCAACGGTAGAAAAGATTTTGGATGTCGTGTTGCGGGAGAATGGGTACAATTATGAGGTGGTGGATAAGGTTGTTGTGGTTACACGGGCAAAAGCGGTTCCCGTTGTACCTGCCGTGGAAGTGGTGAAAGGGCAGGTAAAGGATGCGAGTGGTAAGCCTTTGCCGGGTGTGACGGTGATGTTAAAAGGTACGTCAGTAGGTACAGCTACGAATATTGATGGGAAATATGAGATCAAAGTACCAGCAAAAGAAGGTGTGGTGATCGTTTTCTCTTTCGTGGGGATGAAACCGCAAGAGATGAAGTTTTCAGGTCAGAAAGTGCTTAATGTGGTTCTTTTGGAAGACGTGGAACAGATGGAAGAGGTAATCGTTACGGGGTATTCGACTCGAAAGGTGAGTGAGATGACCGGTGCGGTGCAACAATTCCGGGGAAAGAATATCGCTCAATCGGCCACGGGGGGTAGCTTGATGAATGCGTTAAAAGGTCACACGACAGGATTACAGATTACGGGTAGTAGCGGTGTTCCGGGAAGTGATGGGGATTTATTGTTACGTGGTACAGGAACGTTATATAGTTCAAGCTCATTATCCACGACGGCTTCGGCTCCTTTGATCGTGATAGATGGTGTGATCACCGATTACACGAGTATTAACGGGGTGGTGTCTCCATCAGATATTGCGGATATTACGGTGTTAAAGGATGCGGCCTCTACCGCTATTTACGGTTCCCGGGCCGCGACAGGTGTGATCGTAGTGACAACGAAAAAGGGGGCGAAAGATCGTATGACAGTTGCGTTGGATATGAAATTAGGTATCAGTACTCCGAATTTTGGAAAATTGGAGTATATGAATTCACAGGAGTTGCTGGATTATGGAAAGATGGCATTGCGCAATTGGTGGAATACGAATGAGAGTTTGCGTGCAAAATATGCCAATCAGGAAACTTTCATACAGGATACGTTGGGAACGTTATATAATAATTTTGATGTAACGAAAACGACAAATTGGCGAGATTTGGTTTATCGTAATGGCTTGAGTAAGGATGTAGCGATGAGCATCCGGGGTGGTGGAGATAAAATTCAGTATTATTTTTCATATAACTATTATGACGAGGAGGGAACGCAAATCGGATATGACCTGACGCGACATTTGTTCAAGTTACGCTTGGATTTTGATGTGATGAAATACCTGTCGTTTGGGGTGAATTTGAGTGGTTCGTTCGAGAAAAGTATTACAGCCAATTCTGATGGAGATTCCATGGAAAGTTATCATCCTTGGGTGACTCCCTATAATGAGGATGGAACGTTGAAGTACAACATCCAATCTTGGAAGAATTATACGATGGACCCGACTCCATTGAGAAATCCGTTGCAGGATAATAAATATAATAACGTGACGGATTTAAAGAATAATTTGTTCGGTTCGTTCTCTGCAACATTGAAACCTTTCAAATGGTTATCTTTTTCTTCGACAAATACATTGACTTTGACGAATGTCAATACAAATGATTATTTGGATAGTCGTACTTATACTGGTAATCATAGCCGTAATGAGATGAGTAATGGTGTTTTAAAGGTGGATGATGAACGGAGCTGGACTTTCTTGACGTCCAATATTTTACGCTTGCAATATAGTTTTGGAGAGCATAATTTGAATGGCTTGGTAGGACAGGAATGGTATGAACGCCACACTCGTTCATCACGTATTGAAATGTATGACCAGATCATTGCCGGAGAACGTAATGTTGGTGGTTTTTCGAAACAAGGGGATAAAACAAATCCGGGTGTGATACCGACGGGTGCAGAGCGGGAGTCCGGTAGTTTCTCTGTATTTTCGGAAGTAAACTATAATTATGCAGGTAAATATATGGCTTCGGCTTCTTTCCGTACGGATGGTTCAACGAATTTCGGTAAGGATAATCGCTATGGAACATTCTATTCATTTAGTGGATCATGGCTTGTTTCTCGGGAGGCTTTTATGGCACGTCAGGACGTGGTGTCTAACCTGAAATTGAGAATGAGTTATGGTACGTCGGGTAAAGAGGCGGGAATGGATTACTTGAACTACACGCTTTATAGTACAAGTAACACGACGTTTGATTATTATCGAAACCACCCGGTTTATCAATCGGCTTACGGGGCGACGATTAACCAGTTGGGAAATGATCAGTTGTCATGGGAGACGGCATATAATCTGAATATTGGAGTGGATGTGGCGTTATTGAATAATCGTATTTCATTATCGGCGGATTGGTATAAACGGCGGAATAGTGATTTGATCATGAGTACGACTTTGCCGGCTGCAAATGGCGTGGGAAGACAATACCAGAACGTGGGAGAGATGGAGAACAGGGGTGTGGAATTAGTATTGAACACGCACACGATGAAAGGCGAAGATTTTAACTGGTTTACGACATTGACTTTCAGTTATAATGATAATGAATTGACCAAGTTGGATCAAGAGAAATTAACTCGTAGTGGTTACAAAACATTTTATGAAGGTGATAATATCGACGAATTGAAAAGAGTAAAAGTTACGGGAGTTGATCCGGAGACCGGTTTTGCCCAATATGCTCGGGTGGAAGAAGACGGTAGCACGAATATCGTGGGTTCTTTGTCGGAAGCTGTGCTTGGTAACGGAGAACTGAGTTATGTGAATATCGGTTTGTCACGTGCGCCTTATTGGGGTGGTTTCACGAACACGTTTACTTACAAGGGTTGGGAGTTGTACTTGCATACCACGTATAGTTTGAATTACAAGGTGTACAATAGTGTTTTGGCAGAATATACGTCAGGAACGTCATGGACATCATCAAATCTTCATAAGGTGCCTTCCTCGCTGAAGATATGGGAAAAGCCGGGGGATAAAGCTGATATCCCGATGGTAAATGCCGATCCGGCTTTCGTGCAAGAACTGAATCACGAGACTTCTTTCTGTTACACGGATGCCAGTCATTTACGGATATCGAATATCCGGTTGACGTATAATTTCCCGCAACAATGGATGAAAAAAATCTGTGTACAGTCTGCCGCTTTGAGCTTTAGTTGTGATAATGTCTATACGTTTGCGTCCAAATACTTTGCAGGTATGGATCCGGAGAATGTTGGCGGTTGGGCGGCACCAAGACGTTTTATATTTGGTTTGAATGTTACATTTTAACGGTAGAAAGTTATGAAAAAGAGATATTTACTTATCGGAGCTCTATTCTTGTTCGCTTGTAACGGACGGCTTGATGAAATGCGCCCGCATAATATGGCAGAGGCGGAGAGTTATCTGAGTAGTTTCAATAATATAGTAAATGCCACTTCGGGGTTGTACGGACAATTTTTGATGCAGGCCGGAGGGTATTCGGAGTCACATCATTATCACGGTTCTTATCACGTGTTGGGTGAATTCCGGGGGAATAATGTCATTTTTGCGGAGGCTTTTCCGGCCCAGATCAGTTTTATGACTTCTCCTGATTATTTACGAGCCCCGGATGCTCATTTCTTCTTGAACAGTGATCAGAAATCCCAGTCATACGCATGGGCGATGTGGGCGAAAAGTCAACAGTTAATATTGGGGGCTTCACGTAATATCATTGCTATTGATAAATTGTTCGAGGAAACGGTGAATCCGGATGAGAAGCGTGATTTGATTCGTTTGAAAGGGGAAAATGCTTTTTTACGCGGGTTGATGATTTTTAATGCCACGAATGTATTTGGTCGTCCTTTTTGGGATAATCCGGATGCGAATTTGGGAATTCCTTTGGATGTTGAGGCTACCGCGGAAATGTTACCTCGTAATACAGTGCGGGAGTGTTTTGAACAAGCCGTTGCTGATTTCAGATTGGCGGCATCTTGTTTGCCGGATGAGCGTTCGGATCGCACGTTTGCTAATAAAGTAGCGTCATTTGGAATGTTATCCAGGGTGTATCTGTATATGGGGGGATTACCGGAGAGTCCCGATGAGGAATACAATCGTTTGGCGGCTGCTTATGCCGATTCTACTTTTAGTTTGGTAAATGATGTGGTGGAGGTTTTGCGTGGGGAAGAATTGAAAGATTTGTATGATAATCCGAAGACGAATAAAGAAATTTTGTTCGCTTTCTTCACGGGTAATTTTCCGAGTGGTGTAGGTAATGCCGTACATGGTTATTATTCTTGGAGCGGTTACGAGTCAGAGGCTAGCACTAGCGTGTATTGTTGTGAAATTTCACATGATTACGAGAAAATCATGGATAAGGAAAACGATTTACGGTGGCAGTATTTCACGGAACCTTCCGTGCGACATGCAGGACGTTTCAGTACAACAAAATATAACGGGGGAGCGGATAGGGTCTTCGATGATTACTACTCTTTCATTTGTCCTTCCGTGTTTATCCGTGCCGGAGAGGTTGTTTTGAACAGGGCAGAGGCTTACGCTAAATTGGGTGAGGACGCAAAGGCCTTACGAGATTTGAACGAGATTCGTGATCGGGCAGGTTTGGAAGAATTATCCGGATTAAGCGGAAACGACCTGTTTGAAGAAATATTCATGGAACGTCGTCGGGAGCTGGCTTTTGAGGCTTTGACGTACTATGATTATGTACGTAACGGATTGACCATGAAACGGGAGGAAGTGTCCGTGTCTTATAGTAACTACACGGGAGCGCAATATAATGAGATAGATCCTAAAACATCCCGTCGGACGGTATGTTTGATTCCAGCCGAGGAGTTGCTATTGAATGATAAGTTAGTACAGAATGATTATTAAAATAAAAAGTAAGGTATATGATGAAAAAATTAGTTCTGAGTATTGTAATACTGTGTGGATTCTCCATATCGTTGCTGGCGCAAGGTATCCAGTTTCGTGAAGGTAGTTGGAAAGAAATTCTGGAAATTGCCAAGAAGGAAAACAAATTGGTGTTCGTGGATAATTATACCAGCTGGTGCGGTCCCTGTAAAAAGATGGTGAGCGAGGTTTTCCCGTTGAAGGAAGTCGGGGATTTTTATAACGCTAATTTCATTTGTTATAAACTGGATTGTGAAAAAGGGGATGGTGTGGAAGTGGCAAAAACATACCAGATTATGTCATTTCCTACTTATTTATACGTGGATGGGAACGGGAAATTATTTTACCGTTCCGGAGCGTATATGCCTGCTGAAAAGTTTATTGAAGAGGGGAAAATAGCTTTGGCAGAGTTTTCTGACAAGCGGACAATTGAAGAGTGGGAAGCTCTCTACGCTAAGAAAAGAGGTAACGCATCTTTCGTGAAAGGATACATTGCCAAGCGTAACCGGGCGAAATTGGATAATGCGGATATTTTTGATCAATACGTGAGTATCGAGAAAGAGAAAAATTTGATGGATACCACGTTCTTGAAAGAGTTATTTGATTATGAGAATAAGCTAAATGCCGGAGGAGCATGTGCTGATTTTATCATGAAGAATTGGGAGCGTATTCGTGAGATGACGGGAATGCAGAATCAAAAGATGGTCGAGATCCTGGGTTATAGCATGGGTTCGTATTCCTATCGTCGTGCCGTGAAAGAGAAAAATGAAGAACGTTTTAACAGCTACCTGAAGGTGATGGCTTTCTTGAATGGGAAGTTGGGAGTGAATGTGGCGAACGAGGAAGTGAAAAGTCGTTCCGGATACTATGCCGCTATTGATGACAGGACGAGATTCGAGGAATTGGCAGAGAAACATGCGGATATTCTTTTTGAAGAGGAAAAAGATTGTTTGAAACGGGACAAGGAAAAATACATGCAATTCTTGCAGGGATTAATCAAGGATGCATCAGGACTTGCATCTCAGACCCCGGAGCAATTGGCTTTTACGATTCAGTTTGCCGGAATCAATGAGTCTGCTTCATTGGCGTTTAATTTCCGTGATCTTGCGGCTAATGTTGCCCGTCTCTCGGATGATCAAAAATTGCTGAATAAGGCCATGACGTGGGCATTAGAAGCAATTACGTTATTCGGTAATTTCACTTGCTATGAAACGTTGGCCGAGGTGTTATACAAGATGGGATACCAGAAAGAGGCTCTTTGGCAAATAGAAAAAGCGCTGGATAAAATGCCGGCAGGGAATGATGCTATTGCTGCACGTATTCACGGGAAGTTAGATAAAATTAAAAATAATAAATAATGAAAATGGTATTTTTACTTGGAATTGTAGCCCTGTTGACAGGGTGCAATTCCATTCAGAAAGACGAGTTTGTGATCACGGGAACAATCAGTTCTTATCCGAAGGAGGTTTTGATTTGTGCCTATCAGACGAACGGTGATTTTATATTGGACACGATCCGGGTGGAAAATGGAAAATTGAGTTACCGGAAGAAATTGCAGGAACCGGTTGTTGCTTCGCTCGTATCGAGAGACCCGCATAATATTATTCCGTCGGGTATGGGAGTTGTACCCGGACCGAGTGTCACGTTATTCATGGAGCCGGGGACGAAATTGGAGATTAACATGGATAACGCCCGTTGGCCGGAGTTGCAATGGAAAGGTGGAGCGTGGAACAATGACTTGATGAAGTTGTATGCCAAAACATTGCCTTTGGAATACGAGATGTTTGAGTTGTTGCGTAAATCATACGTTTCAGGGGTAACTGAAGACGAGAAGGTTGCTTTAGGAGAGCAACGGATGGCTTTAGCTGAAAAAGAGAAAGGAGAAAAAATCCGTTTTATCAAAGAAAATCCGTCCAGTTATGCGGCCATGTATCTTTTAAGTGGAATGCGTAATGATTTCACTTTGAAGGATTATGCGGCTACTTTTGCAGCTTTCGATCAAGCCTTGCGGGAAATGCCTTTGGGTAAGGAGATACAAGGAGCCATTGACATTGCCTTGCGTACAGAAGTAGGTGCTATTGCCCCGGATTTCGAAAAAGTGGATAAGGATGGAAATACCATACGTTTGTCGGATTACAGGGGAAAATATGTGTTACTGGATTTCTGGGGTTCTTGGTGTAGTCCTTGTCGGGATTCACACCCTCACCTGAAAGAAATCGAGGCAAAATACCGGGATAAAGGTTTGGTAGTTATTAATGTTGCAACAGAAAACGGTTCCAAAGCTCGTGAAATATGGTTGCAGGCTATTGAGGAAGATGGTATGACATGGACGCAGATCCTGAATAACGAGGGAAAGGATAAATGTGACGTGGTGAAAGACTATGCCATCACGGCATTCCCGACTAAAGTGTTGATTGATGGTGATGGGAAAATTGTTGTACGTGCAGTGGGTGAATCCGAGCCAATAGATGCGAAGTTGAAGGAAGTATTCGGAGAATAAACGATAAGTAGGAAGGTTGAGGGATTGTCGGGCTGTAATTGTCCGGTACTCCCTCTTTTCCAGTCCGGAGCGTTGATGTCGTCATTTGTGGACGTTATTGCACGTCATTCTATTATTTTTACACAAAATCTTACTATCTTTGTCCATAGTATGAAATGAAATGAACTATGGAAAACAGATTAAATGTAGGAATCACGCATGGGGATGTAAACGGAATATCTTATGAGTTGATCATAAAATTGTTGGCAGAGAATCGAATTTGTGAGTTGTGTGTTCCTATCCTATACGGGTCGCCTAAAGTGGCAGCCTACTACCGGAAGGTATTAAATATTGAAAACTTCAGTTTAAATACGATTCGTGAGCCGGGTGAAGCCAACGGGAAACGATCGAATATCATCAATTGCGTGGATGATAACGTGAAGGTTGATCTTGGAAAAGAGACACCCGAATCAGATCAGGCTACCATGATAGCCTTGAAATATGCCTTGGATCAGTTGGATCGGGACGAGATTGATGTGTTGACGCTGGCTCCCCAGGGACCGAATGCATTCTTTACGGAAGAGGCCGGGTCTTTGGTGGAATATTTGAGTAAGCGTTATAATACCACGGATATTATGTCCATCTTGGTGAGCGAAAAGATGAAGATGGGTTTCGTGACCGAACAGGTTAAATTGAGGGATGTGCCACATCAGGTTACACAAAAGAATATTTTCAAGAAGTTAACCTTGCTGGATGATACTTTGCGTCAGGATTTTACTATTTTGAAACCAAAAATCGCTGTTCTGGGATTAAACCCGCAGGTAAATTGCGGTCAGAATGGAGATGAAGAAGTGAATATTATTACTCCGGCGATTGAGCGAGCCCGGGAAGAGGGAATTATGGCCATTGGCCCATTCTCTGCCGAGCGTTTCTTCTCGGAGAGAATGTACGAGAAATTTGACGCTGTTCTTGCCATGTATTACGATCAGGGGGTTGTGGCATTTAAGTCAGTGGATGAAGAAAGTGCCGCTTGTTATATTGCCGGGTTACCTGTGATCTGTTCAATGTCTTTAACCGATCCTCATTATGATATTGTAGGTCAAAATCTGGGTGATGAACAAGGACTTCGTAATGCTCTTTATTTGGCGATGGATGTTTGCGTGCATCGGGAACAAAATATAGAATTGCAGAAAAATCCGCTCCCACATTATGATATTGCCGCAAATAGTAATGAAAGTGATTTGAATGTGGAACAGATAGAAGGGGTAAAAGAAGAACTTGAGGATTAACTTCTTTTTCGTAAAATTAAAAACGGGATTCCTTGTTCGAATCCCGTTTTTGTTTTTAGGCCTCTGCAACCAGTTCTGCTATATCTTTTACCGGGATTTCCAGTGAGGTTTTACCCAAAGTCTTTTTGCATAGGGGACAAGCCGTGACAATTACATCCGGTTGGTATGCCGCGTATGCTTTCACGGTATCACTACTGATTTTCGTTTTTTGAGTGGAATCAATGGCCGTGTTTGCCAAGCTACCCCCGCAACAGAGTGATTTCTTCCCGTCATAGGCAGTCGAAATTTTCCGGCTTACTTGTTTCAGCACACTTTCGGGGGCATCCACCACATCACAACCTCTTCCCAGTTCACATGGATTGTGGAATACGGTTTTCAAATCAAGCGTGTTAACCTTTAATATTCCTTCCCGGATCAGCATGTCGATATATTCCGTGTGGTGCATGATTTTTATATTCAACAGGTAATCCTCTTTGAATGTTTTGTAACAGATCGGGCAGGAGGTGACCAGAATGTCTGCTTGTGAGGCATCGATCATTTGCAGGTTTTTGTCCATGACTACTTGTGCTGCTTTCCAGTTCCCGGAAAGAGCTAATGGACGCCCGCAACATACTCCGGCTTGTTCATCAATAAACGTGTAGTCCGCTTTTGCTTTCTCGAAAATCTGTTGCATGGATTTTATAATGCCTGGGGTAAGGTGACTCATACATCCGGCAAAATAAGCGACTTTAGCAGGTTTCACTTCCGGTTGGGGCACATAAGCATACGTGTCTTTTGTAACTCTTGATATATCCGGTCTTTTGCTTTGGCGGATGGCATTCAAGTTGATACCCACGGGACATGAATCCTCGCAGCGTCCGCACATCAGGCAGTTTTCTGCTTGTTGGGCATATTCTTCGTGATTGCGCAGGCGACGAAGGAAATAGACGGGTTGGGTATCATTTATATTACATGACGTGTTCAGTTGGCAGGTGTTGATACATATTCCACAACGGGAACAGGAATTAACCTGTATTTCACTGAATCCGTTATATTCCTTGCCTTGTTTTACTCCCCAGTTTTTCAGGAAGATATAGACCATTTCAGTCGGGATATGCATATACCGGGAAAATGGTAATAGTAGGAAGAATAGGCCAAGCAAGGAGGAGTAAAGCCACCAGGCAGGATAAGATAGACTTTCCAAGGGTAGAAATCCGCTGAAAAAGTCACCAGCATTGTGCGTGAGGAAACTACCCCCACCATTCAGGCCGCTTGTGAAACTTTCTGCCAGAAAACGTACCGGGAAAATGAGCCAGAGGACCGTTAATATAAGCAGGTCGTAAGCCCGTTGTTTCGTGGTCTTTTTCATGCCGAAAATACGGGAGCAAAAACGTTTGGTGACAGCCAGTAAGATCCCGATTAACAGGAACGTCAGTATCAAGTCCATCAAGAACGCGAAAAACTCGCTGTACGGGAATGTCTCTTTTGCCGGATGGAAATAACGGAAAAAGATAGCGAAATAAGGTGGGTTGAAAGCACTGGTATGATAAACCATAGATTCGATTTTCCCGACAACAATCAACAAGAACCATCCGAAAGCAAAGGTCATGTGCATGTATCCCAGCATCGGGTTCGTTTTGAATATATTGTGATGCAACAAACTTTCCCGGAAAATTTCCCAGCCGGAACGAATAGTTTTAAAGCTGAACAAGCCTTTGCGAATTTTTTTACGTTCTTCTTTCGGAAAGCTCTTGATCCACTTGTAGTATCTCACACACAAGTACCCCAGTAGCACGACCAGACCGATCGTGAACGGCAGGACAAAGTGATCGTAATATATTTTGTTCGTGTATTCGTATTGCTGCATAGTAATTGGTTTCAGCTTTTCAATTTAGTTTTTATATAGTTGAGCATTTCTAAAATCATCTTCCGGGTTTCCACACCTCTCGGACAGACCAACATACATTTCCCGCACAACATACATTTCTGTAATTGCTCTTTTGCCTCTTTATTTTCTCCTCTCTTCATGAGCATCTGTATCTTCCGGATGTTAAAGTCCGTGAGATTTCCTGCCGTACATCCTGCCGTGCATCCGCCACAACCAATACATAATTTGCTGCTGGGAACGACACGTGCAATATGTTCCGTCATGGATTTGTCGTTCGTATCGTAATTGATACTTCGTGTTTCCGATATGCTGTAACCCCAAAAATTGATCATCTCTTAATTTTAAATCCTATTAATTTCTTGATTTAGTGATTTCCGATTCATTGATTTTTCCCCTCTATCCAACGCTCTTTTTAATCACTGAATCCTGGAATCGACAATCACAAAATTTTTTTAAGTTTCACGTATTCTATAATGTTCATGGCTGCCGAGCGGGCATCAGCCAGCGTGTCGGTCAGGTTCATCGGGGCACTTCCGCATCCGGCCACGAAAACGCCTTCGACGTTCGTGTTGTTGTTGCGATAGTGCGGGTCTTGGGATTTGATGAAGCCATTGGGAGCCAAGTTCAAGCCTAGCGTGTCTGCCATCTGGCGACTGCCTTCCGAGGATTCCATACCGACCAACAGGATCATCATGTCAAGCGTCATGCGCAAGGGTTTCCCGACAAGCGTGTCTTCGACCTTGATCTGTAATTGCTTGTTGAGATTCTCAGCGGCCTCAGACAATCTGCCTCGCACGAATTTGATATTGTATTTTTCCTGTGCATCCCGGTACATTTCCTCGTAGCCCGGTCCGAACATACGCATGTCCATGTAGAAACAAAAGATTTCCGTGTCGGGTAATAATTCCCGAAGTTCAATAGCTTGCTTTACCCCGGTGATACAACAGAGCTTGGAGCAATGGTAATTACATACCTTTTCGTCACGGGAGCCTACGCAATGGATGATCCCGATACGTTTGGGGGTATTCCCGTTTGCCATCTTGATGGAATGGTTGTAGAACATGTTTTCCAGTTCCACGGAAGTAATCACGTTTTCATATATTCCGTATCCGTATTCTTCCTTGCGGCGGGCGTCGAAAATTTTGAATCCCGTGGAAACTAGCAGGGAGTCACCTTCAAGTAAGCTGCCATCACTGAGAGGTACGAGGAATTTCCCCTCCTTGTTCTTCTCGATCTTCCGGGGTTCCATGCCTAAATGCAACTGAATTTTCGGATGATTCAAATTTTGCTTTAATATGTCGTTGAGGTCCTTGGCGAATTTTCGGTCAGGAAATAATTGATACCAATTATTCAGGTTACCGCCAGTCTCGTTATTTTTCTCGACTAATTCCACGTCGATTCCTTGACTTGCCAGTTGATGTGCGGCTTCGCAGCCTGCCGGGCCTCCTCCGATGATGATGACTTTTGCCATATATTATTTGAAAATTGAAAATTGAAAGTTGAAAATGAATAACTTCATGATTCTTTTTCCAATTTTGTGGTTTAACATTATAATTTTGAGACTCTCAGGTACGTGGGACATTTCGGAGCCCCGATGTCCTCTCCCCGGATGTTTTTGAATTTAGCTTCCGGATCGTACGGGATTCCCATTTTATCCAGCAGGGGTTCCACGGAAACTTGGTGCATCTGCAACCCGATTTCCCATGGGTCATACCCCAGGACAAGTGCCGTGAGTTCCTCGTAAGTCAGCACGGGAATACCGTATCCGTCCTGTCCGTAGGTGGTGCCTTCCATCTCGCTGATCGTGTATTGCCATTTATCCATGAACATGGCGCACCCCGGGCAGTTTGCCACGATAAAGTCGGGTTCGTAAGGTTGCATGGATTCAAATTTCTTTTTAGAGTTGGCCACGGAATATCCCCGGTTGGCCATCACGAGATATTGGCGAAAGCCGAAACCGCAACAATGTCTTCTTTCCGGGTAATCGATTACATCGCCGCCCCAGGCATAAATCATACCGGATAATACGGCCGGAAATTCGGCACCTCCGATCCCTTTCGTGGGGAACATTTTCGAGTAATGACACCCGATGTGATCCACCCCTCGAAGAGGCCTTCCGGTGTGAACATCTACCAGCTTGTATTTTGCCTGGGCAGCGATCTCGTTTCTGAACTTATAGATTATGTCTGATGTGTGAGCAAGATTTCTAGGTTTTTTAAATTCCCGTTTGGTGGCTTTCCAAAGGAATTCCCTGATTTTTTCTTCTACTTCCGGGTGATGGTGCCATGTCTCCAGAATCTCGGTATAAATACCGAAAGAAGTGATGCAGGAGGGAGTCATATTTTCGTACCCGGCTTCGGTCATAAGGGCAAAATGTCGGGCGACTACCGTCATGATTGTCTCTGCCGGAACGATGTCCGAGTGATAGCCAATCCCGGTGCAAGTCGTGTGTCGCGGATCATCAATAACATCTTTCGCCAGTTTATTCTTCATAATATCCAGGTAAGCCCATTCCGAACCCGGGAAGAAAGTCTGGCGAATACAACTTCTCGCGTAAAAATAGTGATCATCGGCTATCTCTTTCTGATAATCCTTCCATATCTGTTGTTTACCCTCTAAATTCATCTCGCTATTTTAGTTCCTGTTAATTGCTTGAATTCGTTTTAAACTTTTATCTTTTCGTTTTAAACTTTTATCTTTCTACTGGTGTTTCCCGCTGTTTTCCATGTATGTTTTCAGGAAATAAGCCTCTTCCAGATCAACTTTCTCTTCGTCGGCCACGTGTTGAGAGCAACTGTCAATTTTTTCCAAGAATTCGGTTCCCCCGGTCACGTCGAAGATTTTTCGTAACTCATCCATGCTTTCCGAATCCACTTCCCGTAAAGCCCCGGCTCCCGGTTGACGGTAATTCGAATGCATACGTTCGTACACGTCGTCCAGATGCTCGTATATCCATTCCCATACGGGGCCTTGCTCAGGGTGCATTTCCGGTTTCACCAAGTCGGGGGTAACACAATATCCTCTTTTGAGGATGGATTCCCCGATCACGTGTTTAAGCGCGTATTGCTGACGTCCTTTTTCCGAATAGACAAAATATCCCAGTTCCTGCGATATTTTTCTTAATGCCATGATCACGAGGCCCGGCGTGTTGCAACGCGGGCAACGGGTTTTACAAGACATACATTCCCCGCAATACCAGATCGTGTCGCTTTTCAATAATTCTTCGATCTCTTCTTCATTCCCCCGTTGCACGGTTTCCACGATCACCCGCGGGTCATAGTTATAGAATTCAGCTGCCGGACAAATTGCCGTACACACCCCACAATTCATACAGCTATTTAGCCCTTCGATGAAATGAATATCTTTTTGTAACTTCTTTAAAATCTCTGACATAATTAACTCTATATGGAAAAATTACTCGTCATAATTCTTTTGCATACAAAAGTATATCTTAATATTTTGCAACTAAAGGAGAGAAATGCTTAAAATGTGGGGTATTTATACTACCACGGGAACAAGTCCCGTGGTAGTGTTACAAGTTGCAGGTTATTTAGACTCAAACTAGATTTTAACTTGTAGCCAGCAAACCTGTAACTTGTAACTTTTTCTTTTCGTAAAGAAAAGGAAAAACCATGAACAAAAGTGTAAAGGGTACTTTAACAGAGGCCAATCTTTTAAAATCATTTGCCGGGGAATCACAGGCAAAGAATCGGTATACTTTTTTCTCTGAAGTAGCGAAAAAAGAAGGGTACGAACAGATTGCGGGCATATTCTACGAGACCGCTTTGCAAGAAGAGATGCATGCGAAACGTTTCTTCAGTCGTTTGGAAGGTGGAATGTTGGAGATCACTGCCGCCTATCCTGCCGGGGTTATCTTGGATACGGCCAGTAATCTGGTTGAGGCTGCAGAGGGTGAGTATGACGAGTGGCATCACTTGTACCCGGAATTTGCCAAAGTAGCCGAAGAGGAAGGATTTAAGGACATTTCCGTGATGTACCGTATGATTATCGAGGCGGAAAGAAATCATGAAACGAGGTATCGGAAACTCTTGTCAAACTTGCAGGACGGTATCCTTTTTGAACGTCCGAAAACTGTAAAATGGTATTGTCGCAAATGCGGGTATGTTTACGAAGGTCCTGCAGCTCCTAAAGTTTGTCCGGCTTGCCTCCATCCGCAAGGATTTTTTGAATTACTGATAGAGAATTATTGAGATTAGTATCATGAATACAGGAACCTGAAAATGACAAACTCATTTTCAGGTTTTTCTTTTTTGGAATCACTATCGAATTATCATATCTTTGTTTTATTCGAGAATCTGTCTGTATAGATATGGTATAGTCTATTTTTTCTTTAAAATTGTGGTGATAAATTAGAATTTGTTATTGAAGGTATATCCATCGTGTCAATGGGGGATGCGGAATGATATATGGCTTGTGGAATCCGGCGTTCTCGTGAAAAAACAGTAGATATGAATACAAATTTTTTCGAGGACTATGAGCGGGAATTACTCGTTGTTAATGTTTTGATGACGAAGGATGCGACGTGTACCTATGTGTTTAACCATCATCGGGATGTGGCTGCCTACAGGACTCATTTGATGATCTTGGAGTTGAAATTGATGAACGAATTGGTGGAGTTTTTTCCTTGTGGCGTGATCGGTAAGGAGTACCGGCAGATGCTAGTACCTCATCTTTTGACGATTAGGAATCAATTTCAACTGCAAAAGAATGGACGAATAACTCGTCCGGATTTGATTTGCAGGAAAAATAATGGCATTTGGGTAATTCCTTCCGATGCACTACAAAAGCGGGTCCTTCCTTTCCTGCAGGTTCAGTGGGAATCGCTTAACCGTATCCGGACATTTATCGGGGAAGACGATCGTTTTCCGGATTACCCGTACCGTTTTGTCGGTAAAACTTCCGAGGTAACACATTTTTGCGTGGCGTTGTGTGCGTGTCGAAAATTGGAAGGGGTTTCCGGTAAGATAAATTTGCCTCAATTAGTGAAAGATACTTGCCGTTTACTCAATATAAAAGTACCTGATCGTCCGGATTTGCTGGTAGAACGTGTTTTTAATTGTAAAAATCGTTTTCTGAATTTGGACCGTTTCTGCAGGAAATATAAGGAAGAAGTGCAGAAAGGCAATTAGTTAGCGTGGAATGTGAATGTATCACTTTTTGCATGTAATGTGATTATATTCATGGTGTTACGTGTTTAATATAAAATGATACAATTTTCCCTTTTCACGGGTTCTATTTTTGGGAATGAAATTATTACTCGAATGTAGAACTTTTAAAAATGAAAAGATGAAAATGTTATCGAATTTGGTAAGCGAGATCGGCGACGTGATTGACTCGCTTACCCTTTCTTCAAAAGAGAAAATGCAATTACGAGCCAATTTGACGGAAGTGCTTTCCCGTTTTGAGGCGGATTTGCAGCGGGAACAATCTTCCGTGATCCGTTCCGAATCACAAGGGAACTGGCTGCAACGTTCGTGGCGTCCGATCGTGATGCTCGTGTTTTCCTCTGTCGTGTTACTGGGGATATTCACCCCGCTTCCTTTGCCTGATAATGGTTCCCGTTTCTGGGATCTGTTGGAGATCGGGTTAGGTGGTTATGTTGTCGGTCGGAGCTTCGAATCGGTATCTCAAGGATTAGGTAAAAGAATCAAGAACCTCTTAAAGAAGTGAGTATGGAAGTTGAGAATCACAAATTAGTAGCACCTAACGTGAAACAGATGCATTGTAACAAAAAATCAAGTTTGCTACCCGTCACGGACACCATTGTTATCCACTACACCGGAGGCGGGAATGCCATGTCGTCGGCTCAATTACTGGCGAGGGCAGATACTTCCGTGTCGGCTCATCTCGTGATTGCCCGTTCGGGACAGATCCTACAATTATTACCTTTCAACGTGAAAGCGTGGCACGCCGGGTATAGTTCTTTGGAGGGACGGCAGAACGTGAACAATTTCTCGATCGGGATCGAATTGGATAATGCCGGACCTTTGCATCGTCGGGGACAGGGGTGGTTTACTTGGTTCAACAAACAGATCATGCCTGATGAAGTCTTCACGACTGTTGAAAAGGGACGTGCATCCTATTGGCATTCCTACCCGTCGGTGCAGATCGAGGCATTGGTGGAAGTGTGTCGGGTATTGAAACGGAATTACCCGATCCGGTATATCGTGGGCCATTCCGATATTACCTCTCGTAAACTTGATCCGGGTCCGGCTTTCCCGTGGGAACGGTTTCATGATTTATTGAAAGAATGACCTCGTGTTTGGAGATTCTTGCCTTTGTGTAATACTTGGGTAGGAACGTTCTTGGGTTTGTTTTCCTTTTACATCTGTTCGTTATCCTTTTCGTTAAGGTGTCGTTATCTATTCGTTTCTATGGAAGGCAGCTTTGGCGATAGTATGACGAGGAGATAACGAATAGATGTAAGTTTAATTATTTAGTTGATAATGGTATGAATAAGAAGAATATTATTTCTTTGGAAAATTTTCTGGGGCGAATCGACGATTTGTTATTTTATTGTCGGAATCATCGTCGTTACGTGCGGCGGATCAAACATGATACGAAAAAGAAAAAAGTGGTGAGTCCCCGCCAACAATTGGGGCGAGCTCGTTTCCGGTGTGTTGTGATGTTGTATCGAGCTATTAAAGGTACATTTATGCGGGAAATTTGGCGGGTTTCTCCCCGTCCGGATGGCATGACCGGGTATCATAACTTTATTCGGATGAATTATTCGGCTTTTAATCTGAAAGGGGGTATCCTTGATTTTTCTCGTTTAAAAATGAGTTATGGGGATTTGCGTTTACCGTTGGGCGTGTGTGTGAAAGTGGAAGATAGGAGAGGGATTGTTATCACGTGGAAAACGGGAATGGATGAACTGCAGGGAGAGGGAACCGATCATTTGTATCTATTCCTGATGTATGATGACGAGACGTTTCGTTTCTCTTTATTCGACCGATTGCCCGATTGCCGGGGAGATGGAGGTGCTATAGTAGAGCTTCCTTTGCAGGAACAAAATCCTGCCCATCTCTTTTATTTCTTTGGCTCGGTGGATTGTACTCATTTTTCGGATTCGGGGTATTTTAAATTAACGTGAGGCTGGATATTTAATTAAGAAATGACCACGGATGAGGGAATAATTGTAATGTTTCTCATCCGTTTTTTTTGTGAGTTAAAATTTGTGTATCAATAGGGAAACGAAAGATTTGTCTAGGGAAAAATTAGAATAAAAAGGATTGATTTTAAAATGTTTATTGTGTTAATAAACGATCGATTATTGCGTTGCAAATATACTAATTTTTCATGCTTACAAATGGAATGCAGATATTTTTTTTCTTTTTAACCATCAAGCGGTTGACATATTTGCCCGAAATGAAAAATTATTGAATGTGTTAATATCATCAATCGATCGTTTTTTTAGATCAATATCTAGAATCAGTATAATCAGATTATTTGCATGGGGATGAATGTAATTCTTCCCAAAGACAGTTTTTACGTGCTGTACCTGTTTAAGGATGGTGCGTGAGGCACATGGGCATAAAACGTTAAGCCTGATTCTACAGGTTAGTGCGCGAAGCGTATCTATATTAATCGTGATATATTGAATTTTTATTAACCAATCACGAGAATTTCCAGATTTCACAAGCTATAAAATATGTCAGAGGGTACGAGAAAAATGCATTGGTATGCGGCGTACACTAAAATCAATCAGGAATTAACGATTAAAAAGCGATTAGATCACTTGGCGATAGAAAACTATCTAGCCATGCGTGATGAGGTGCGTGAGACTTCTTTCGGGAAGAAAAACGTGCGGGTAATCTTGATCCCTCATTTGATTTTTATTCGGACGGATCAAACAACAGCTTTCTCGTTACTTAATGAACATGGTTTAAACGTCGTTTACCTGAAAGACTTAGAAACTCGTCATTTGCTGATAGTTCCCGATAAGCAAATGCGTGATTTTATGTTCTTGCTTGACTTTTCAGATTCCACCGTGGAGGTGATCAATGAAGAGTTAAAGCGAGGCGATCGGGTAAGGGTAATCAAAGGTCCGCTAATTGGACTTGAAGGAGAATTGCTCCGCATAAAGGGGCATAAACGCGTAATAGTACGCCTGGAAGGGGTCGTTTCTGTGGCAACCTCTTACATTCCGGGTTCATTCCTAGAAAAAATAAAATAGAGATAGTGGCGATGAATCTTAATGATTTGTACAAGAAAGTATCGGCCATCCCGATCGGGGATTTTCCCCCATCCGCATTGTCCGGCTTATTGCATGGGTATATCTCGGTTTATTCCATTGTGCGAGTAAGCCCGTGGTTGGAAGACGTGTATGGTAGCCAATGGGACATCCATGAACGGATTCGAGAAATAGCGGGAGAATTAGCGGATTTGATAAAAGATCCGGATGTTGCATTGGAAGATCGAGTGGGGTATGTTGCCGACTTGATGGAGGCTTATTTGACTTATTCCGATATGGATTTTTTAGATATAGCGTTGGATGCGGCTTACGGGATTATATCCCCGGAGGGGAATGGAGAGATCGTGTTACCTTGTCGGACTCCGGAGATGTGTAGGTTGTTGTGTAGTTGTTATTATTTTACGAGGGAGAAGGAGTGTGTGGAGTTGGCTAAAAGTATTATAAAAGAGTGGGGAAATGAACAAAATTTTAAAGTCTTAGCTCTATGGCGAATAGTTAGGGCAATAGAATTCTATAATAATGTAACAGATATAGAAGAAAAAATAGATTCACGAATGGAATTGTTTGAAGAACTATTTTCTCGTGAAAATTCAGACAAATTCGAAGATGTTGTATTGTATTTTGAAATTCTATCTGTAAAAAGTTATGAAGAAATTTAGATATAGTAACAAGATATTTTTCATCTTAAGTTGGCATATCTAGAAATATTAACAAGAAAATTACAAAAAATAAAAGAAATAATTGATGATGTTATGTTGAATAATAAATCAGTATTAATAACAGGAGGAACAGGTTCTTTTGGAAAAAAATTCATAGAGACCATTTTACGAGACTATCCTCAAGTTCAAAAAATTGTTATTTATTCTCGAGACGAGTTGAAACAATTCGAGTTGAAACAAAAATATCCATATGATCGGTATCCTCAGTTACGTTTTTTTATAGGAGATGTCCGTGATGGAGAACGTTTAAAGCGGGCTTGTGAAGGTATAGATGTTATTATTCATGCGGCTGCAATCAAACAGGTTGATACAGCAGAATATAATCCGGAAGAATGTATAAAGACAAACGTGCAGGGAGCTCAAAACGTGATCAATGCAGCGTTGGCAACAGGCGTGAAACACGTAGTCGCCTTGTCTACTGATAAGGCTTGTGCCCCGATAAACTTGTACGGAGCGACTAAGTTGACATCGGATAAATTGTTTGTTGCAGCGAATAATATGAAAGGGAATAGGGATATTCGATTTTCTGTGGTTCGCTATGGGAACGTGATGGGGTCTAGGGGATCGGTGATACCGTTTTTTATTAACAAGCGAAATCACGGGGCGAAAGAGCTACCAATTACGGATATGCGGATGACTCGTTTTAATATTTCATTGGAAGCGGGAGTTGATTTGGTCATGTACGCTATCGGGCATCATTTAGGAGGTGAAATATTTATTCCTAAAATCCCGTCTTATCATATTAAAGATGTAGCAACAGCGATAGCCCCTCATTTACAGCAAGTTGAAGTCGGTGTTCGCCCTGGAGAGAAACTGCATGAAGAGATGATAACAGTAACGGATGCTTTAGATACGATAGATTTGGGCAAATATTATGTTATTATGCCCTCTGTTTCATTTAATCATTCCCGTGAAGAATATATCCGACATCATCACGCTGTTCTGGTTCCGGAGGGTTTCCATTATAGCTCGGACAATAATATCGAGTGGGAAACGGTAGAGAGTATGCGTGAGAATATCAAAAAGTTTGTTGATCCTAACTTCGAGGTGAGATGATAGATAAAGCTATACCTTATGGACGCCAGAATATCACAGAAGAAGATATAGAGGCTGTCGTTGAGACTCTCAAATCAGATTATTTGACTCAGGGACCTAAGATTGCAGAATTTGAACGAACTTTTGCCGGATATGTCGGGGCTAAATATGCTGTCGCCGTGAATAATGCCACGGTAGGACTGCATTTAGCCACAAGAACTTTGGGGGTCAAACCGGGAGATAAGGTGATTGTTACTCCGATGACGTTTGCAGCTAGTGCTAATTGTATCCGCTATTGTGGGGGTGAAGTTGTATTTTGTGATATAGATAGTGATACTTACTTGATGGATATTCGGAAATTGAAATTGTTGTTGGGGAGTTATCCAAAAGGAACTTTTAAAGGTCTTGTCCCTGTGGATTTTGCCGGTTACCCGCATGATATGGAAGAATTTCGCAAAATTGCTGATGAGTATGGACTTTGGATACTTGAAGATGCCTGTCATGCTCCAGGAGGATATTTTGTGGATAGTAAGGGGGTAAAACAACGTTGTGGGAATGGTGTTTTTTCCGATGTTGCCGTTTTTTCTTTTCATCCGGTGAAGCATATTGCAACGGGTGAAGGAGGAATGGTAACGACTAATGATAAAATATTATACGAAAAATTGATTTTATTGCGTACACATGGTATTACAAGGAATCCATTATATTTGTATGAGAATCATGGAGGTTGGTATTATGAAATGCAGGAATTAGGTTACAATTATCGTTTGACTGATTTCCAAGCCGCTCTTGGTATTTCTCAATTGAAAAGGGCTGATACAGGATTGGAACGTCGACAGATAATAGCTAATCGTTACGACGAGGCTTTCAGAAATATCGCTGGGATAAAAATGCCGTATCGCACAGGGGATATGTTACATGCTTTTCACTTGTACGTTATTCAAGTGAAAGATAGATTGGGATTGTATAATTATTTACGGGAAAATAAAATCTACGCACAAGTGCATTACGTTCCAGTTCATTTGCAACCCTATTACCGGGAATTGGGAAGTAGGCTGGGGGATTGTCCCGTGGCAGAGGAATATTATAAACATTGTTTGAGTTTACCGATGTACCCGACGCTGACAGACGAGGAGCAGGAGTTCGTTATCCAGAAAGTTTTAGAATTTGTTTAGAGATGAAAAATCTAGCAATAATTCCAGCCCGGGGTGGGAGTAAGCGAATACCTCGAAAGAATATTAAACCATTTATGGGGAAACCGATTATAGCTTACTCTATAGAAGCAGCTTTACAATCCGGCTTGTTTGATGAAGTGATGGTTTCCACGGATGACGATGAAATTGCAAGTATTGCGAGACAATACGGGGCAAGCGTTCCTTTCATGCGGGGTGATAAAACATCAAATGATTATGCGACAACAACCGACGTGATTCTAGAAGTTCTTGGGAAATATGGACGTGATCAAACCTTTGATACTGTTTGTTGTATCTATGCCACGGCACCCTTTGTAACTGCAAAACGAATCCGAGAGGCTTTCTCCATGTTGAAAGACGATATTGATTCTATTTTTACCTGTGTGGCATTCTCGTATCCAGTTCAACGAGGTTTATATGTGAAGGAAGGAAAAATTTTCATGGTACATCCAGAATATCTTATGACTCGTAGTCAAGATTTAGAAGTGATTTATCATGATGCTGGACAGTTTTATATTTCAAATGTAAAATCATTTATCGCCAACGGTTCATTTTGGGGACAGAATACTGCCGGGTTGATCCTTTCAGAATTGGAAGTTCAAGATTTGGATACTCCAACTGATTGGCAACTCGCAGAAATGAAGTATAGTTTGATAATCAGTTCGAATGAATAGAAAAATCTATTTTAGAGCGGATGCAGGTGTGGATATTGGTTATGGGCATTTTACTCGAACATTGGCACTTGCTGATATGTTGAAAGACGATTTCGAGTGTACGTTTTACACTGTCTGTCCTACTCCTTATCAAATAGAGGAGATGAGAAAGGTGTGTAAACATGTATCATTGGAAACAGACACGTTCTTCAATGATTTTTTAGAACTATTGACGGGAGACGAGATTGTAGTTCTTGATAATTATTTTTACACGACGGCCTATCAGCAAAGAATCAAGGAAAAAGGATGTTGTTTGGTTTGTATTGATGATGTCCATGATAAACATTATGTGGCTGATGTTGTAATAAATCATGGGATGGTAAATAGAAATAAATTTTCGGGAGAAACATGGACACGATATTGTCTAGGTTTAAAATGGGCTTTACTTAGGGAACCTTTTTTAAAAATCAAGCAGGAGGCAATTTCTAACAAGCAGGATAATATCATTGTTTGCATGGGGGGAGCAGACCCGTTTAATTTAAATAGATTAATACTTGAACATCTCTTCGGTAGGATTGGTGACAAAAAATTAGTCGTGATTTTAGGGATTGCAAGTGAGATTGTGGAAACGGAGTTTCCTGGAGTTAAATTTTATCGAAACCTATCGGCAAGCAATATTGTAGATTTGTTTCAACAATCAAAAGTTGGAATATTTTCTTCGAGTACGGTATGTATAGAAGCATTGGTGATGGGAATGACTATATATGCAGGTTATTATGTTGATAATCAAAAAGAATTTTATCATTACTTGACAGGTAATCATTACGTATACGGTTTGGGAAATCTTCTTAGCTCATCTTTTAGTATGCCGGAAAAGCTAGATTTTATTTCTCCGTTTGATCGTTCGATAATGTATGGTATAAAAGAACGTTACATTCAATTATTTGAAAAATTGTAATCTAATATGATAAAAATAACAGGAGAACACTTGTATATTAAAGAGATCGAGATAGATGAATTAACGGATAGCGTGATGGCTTGGTTCTCGGATAAACATTTGATGAAATATTACACGAATTCCCAAAAGGTAATAACTAGGGATTCCCTTATAGCGGCTATTGAGCAGGGTAAAAAAGAGGGGAATATATTTACTTACGGGATTTATGATATACAGCGAGAGTTATTAATCGGTACATTAAAGTTGGGGCCGATAAATAAAGTACACCGAACATCTGATTTAGCAACCTTAATAGGAGATTATTCGTTTTTGGGAAAAGGTTTGGCTGCAGAAGCCATAAAACTAGGAAATCAATTAGCTTTTTCTGTTTATGATATACGGAAATTATATGGTGGAATGTATGAGTCCAATGTTGCATCAATAAAGGCTTATTTACGTGCAGGATGGTTAATAGAAGGTCGGTTAAAAGGTTTTTATCAGGTAGACGGGCGTAACGAGGATCGGGTGCTAGTAGGATGTTTTAACCCTAAATATTTCAGCGAGATTGAAATTGAAAAGGTGAGGAACAAACAAGAAAATTATTATGAATAAAGTGTTTATTGTAGCGGAATTGTCTGCGAATCATAATGGAGATAAGGCAACTGCCATTGCAACCATCAAGGCAGCTAAACGTGCCGGTGCTGACGCCGTGAAATTACAAACGTACACGGCAGACACGATAACATTGGATTGTAAAACGGATGATTTTAAAATTAAACAGGGTACGTTGTGGGATGGAAAATATTTGTATGATTTGTATAAAGAAGCGTATACTCCTTGGGAATGGCATGAGGAGTTATTTCAAATAGCCATGGAAGAGGGCTTAATTTGTTTTTCTTCCCCGTTTGATAAAGTTGCGGTGGATTTCTTAGAATCATTAAATAATCCTATATACAAAATCGCATCATTTGAAATAACAGATATTCCGTTAATTGAATACGCTGCAAGTAAAATGAAACCGATCATTATATCCACGGGAATTGCGACAGAAAGTGATATTCGATTAGCGGTTGATACATGTCGTTCCGTGGGAAATAATGACATTACGTTATTGAAGTGTACATCTTCTTATCCCGCTCCTGTAGAAGAGGCTAATCTTTGCATGATAAAAGACCTGTCAGAGCGCTTTCAAGTGAAATCCGGATTGTCTGATCACACGCTTGGAAGTGTTGTTCCGTTGGTGGCGGTGACGATGGGAGCGACGATGATAGAGAAACACTTCATCATTGATAAACGAATCGGGGGACCGGATGCATCATTTTCAATGGATGAAAAGGAATTCACACAGATGGTAAAAGATATTCGTGTGGCAGAATGTGCTGTTGGAGAAGTTTCTTACGAGTTGACTGAAAAAATGAAATCAGGGCGAGAATTTTGTCGGTCTCTTTATGTCGCAGAAGACATGAAAGTTGGAGATGTGATTACTGAAAAAAATATTCGATCCGTAAGACCAGGATTTGGTATGCACCCGAAGTATTTGCCTGATATTTTAGGTAGAAAGATAAATAAAGATTTGAAAAAAGGGTCAAGATTATTTGCTGAAGTAATTGATTAGATGGTTTATAATTGTAGAAATTATGGATATAATTTTTGATCTTAATGATCTTAAAATAAGTCATGTTAAGTGTGATGAAATTAAAAGAGAGATTGATGGGAAATATCTTTTAGCATATGGATTTGAACGTAATAATTTAAAAGATGTTGAAAAAAAGTATGGTGAATTAGTGGTAGATTTTAATCATGAAAATGCTAAAAAAATTTTTGCCGGAGGATACTTTATAGCGTTATTTGATATTGAAAAGAAAGAAGTTTTTTTATTAAGAGATATTTCTGGAATAAAGACGGGGTACTATGGTTATGATGAAACTAGTTCTACGTTGTATATTTCTACTAATATGCATTATGTGGCTTCAATGATGTCAACAGATTTATCAAAATTGTATACAGATTTTCTATTATATCAACAATTTATTCCTGATGGATATACAATATATGAAGATGTTCATGAATTAGAAATTGGAACTTTGTTGAAGTTTAATATTACTGGTGGAACATATTCAAAAACGAGGAGTGATTTGCCTATTTCTTTTACAGAAAATAATTTTTCAGAGGAAGAAAATATTTCATTGTTAAGGGATAAAATAATTGTAGCTCACGAAGAATTAATAGGAAATAATAATATTGTTTATTTATCGGGAGGAATTGATTCGTGTGCAATGTTAGCTTCTTTGCATAATATTTGTCCAAATAATGTAAATACAATTTCTTTTAAGATAAAAGGTACAACACAAGATGAAACTTTGTATGCAAATAAAGTTGCTAAATATTTGGGATATAAATTAGAGATAATTGAAACCAGTCCGAATGATTGCAAATTAATTGCAAATTATGAAGATGATATAATGAGTGTAAATAATCCGATTATTGGAAATTGGATTTACCGTATGAGAGGAACAATAAATGGGAATGAGCATTATTTTGCGGGACAAGATACAAGATTACATACGCCATCTGTTAATGGTATTGATAAGTGGGTTATTTCAAATATATCTAAAGGTAAAATCTCAGATTCGTGTTTAAAAAAATGGATTATATCTTTATATGAAAATTTTGCTTATATATTTAAATTTTATAACTCACCGAATCGTAGAATTAAATATTCGCACTTGTTATTATCTGCATTAGATTACAAATTATTTTTATTGCGAAGAAAATTTCAAGTAGATCCGTTGAAATATAAATCTTGGAAATATGATTTGACTAATTTTAATTCAATAGCTGATTATTATCAGTTAGATTTGAAAAGCGGGATGTCAGAAAGGGAAATCTTTAATCGTATCGTTAAATTGAAATGGCAGGAACAGTATACGGACGATATTCGTTATATGGTTGATATGGGGCGTTTAGTGAATGGATTTATGATGATGCCATTTTATCAAGATGAGTTGAATTTATTTGAGTCTACGATTCCTTGGAATTATGCAAACAAAGAGATCGATGGATTGGATGGATTCAAGAATAAGCGAATTAAAGTAAATAAGTATATCTTGCGTAAAGCATTTGAAGCGGAGTTACCTTGGGATATAATGGTACGTGCAAAAGCTGTTTCTGTTTCAGGACATTTAATGTTAAATGGAGCATTGGGGAATAAAATTATAGAAATAATAAAAAATGATCTTTTATCTCCGGATTCTTTTTGTAAACGTTTTGGACATGAATACAAAGCTCGTCAAATAATAGCTAAACAGAGTAAATGGCAACCTAAAGATACCTATTTTTTGATATATGCAAATTATCTGGGGGCTTTGTGTATTTATTATAAGAAAAATATATTGAAACGGCGTATATGAAAAAAAGATTATGTGCTTTAATAATTTTTCTCAGTCCATCGTTTGTTGCTGTGTTTTTTCTGAAACTTTTGGGATATAGAATGGGGAAAGGATGTCGGATTGGTTTTTCTTGGATTTGTGTGAGCAAGATTGAACTTGCAGATAATGCTCGTATAGGGCATGGTAATTTTATTTCTACGACGGAGTTACACATGGGATTAGGAGCTTTCATTAAAAAATTTAATGTAATCAAAGGAAATATTTGTTTGAAATTAGGTCAAGAGAGTGTTATAAATCAGTTTAATTATATTACGAATGCTACAAAAGGTAAGAAAACTTGTTGTCGGTTAGATGATTTTGGGATTATAGGTGTTGCTCATACGATAGATTTAACATCTGATTTTTTTTTAGGACGTTATGCGATTCTTGCGGGAAAGGGTACACAAGTTTGGACTCATGGTTTTTATCATAGTAAAAATAATTATGGACAACGTTGGCGTGTTGACGGTAGGGTTATAATAGGAGAAAACGTGTATGTAGGAAGTCGAAGTATTATTTGTGCAGGGGTTAATATTTGTAGTAATTGTACAATTGGAGCAGGAGTAATTGTTTCTAAAGATCTTAAGGAAGAAGGATTGTATGTAAACCAGGCATTGCGTCATATACAATTTGAACCCGATGATGCGATAAAAAAATTGAATAAAACTGACGAGTATATTTATGAAAAGTAAATTAAAATACTTGTCGAAAAATATATTTTTTTTTGGATTATCCAAAGGAATTGCTTTTATAGCTCCTATCGTTTTTGTGAAATTTGTTTCTTTAGGAGAATATGGAGAGATCGAATTCGCATATTCAACGGGAAGTGTTTGTGCTGTTTTTTTATCATTAGGACTTGGAGGTGCTTATCCATATTTTATTTTGAAACGACAAGAGTTACAGAAGGAATATTATTTTTTCTTATATGGTTATTTTCTTTTGGTTATTTCTTTCTCTTTTTTGATACTTTTTTATTGTGGTGTTATTTCTTCGACAATTTATCTTGTATATTTATTTTCAGCAATTTTTTCATTACAACGAATATATAGTTCAATCCTAAAGTCTAATAATGAAGGATACTTGGGGGTTATATATGATGGAGGATATTATTTTTTACTTTCTTTGGTAATCCTTTTTTGTTATATTATGCATTTCCCCTATTTGTTGGCTTTAAGAATAGGAATGGAAATTTATTTAGGAGGATTGATATTCTTGTTTTGTTCTAAATATAGTAAAAATAAGGTGTGTTTTTATCGCAAAGAAGAGTGTTTTGATATATTGAAATATAGTTCATCATTAATATTATCGGGAATCATTATATTTTGGTTAACTTCAAGTTCTCGTATTTATATTAAGTATTTGATGGGATATGAACAAGTAGGTATTTATAGTTTGTATTTTAGATATGTAGGCATTGCTGTAATTATTTATCAGTTTTGTTATATTGCATTTTTTAAGAAATTATATTTATCTTCAAGCAAGAATTTAGATATATATTATTCATTTCTAATGATAGTTGTATTATTAGCTTGTTTGTTGATTTACTGCATTTATCCATTTTTTAGTAATTATCTGTTAGATGGGAGGCAAATATTTTCATCTTCAAAACTTTATATTTTATTGAGTGTGATGATGCCTATTTGGATCGGAATTGCTTTAAATGAAGGGATTATTTCCAGAGAGAACGTAATATATAAAATGAATATTGTATTGGGAGGACAAGTAGTAACTTTCCCTTTGTTATTGTTATTATTCAAACAGCAGATGACATTAGAATTGTTTACATTCTTAAATGTCTTAATGTTTTGTGTCGCATATTTATCTCAATTACAGATATTAAAAAGTAGGAATATATTATTTACGAGATGTCGTATATATACATATATCACTTTTGTAGTAACTATAATTTATTATTTTACATTTTGAAATGGCAATAGGAAGACGAATTCTGTTTGTTGAAAATAGATATAGGACTTATTTTTGGGAAGAAATGGCTAATCGTTTGGAAAAAGATGGGCATGAAATTTATTTTATTGTAGAGAATCATGCTTTTGTACCCAAAAGAAAGAATGTTTATGTTATTCCGTATCCTGTTAGAAAGAATTTAAACGAAATTAATTCTCGTATTGAATTTGAAAAAATTAAGTGTTCGGATCGTGCGATAAATTATTTTGAGTTAACTTCTTCGAATCATTATGAATATTATTATGAGCAAATAAAAGCTTATATAATTAAAATCAAGCCAGATATAGTGTTTGGTGAGAGTACAGCTTTTCATGAACTTTTGACGATAGAAATTTGTAAAGGTGATAATATTTTGTATTTGCATCCAAGTTCTTGTAGATATCCGGTTGGGCGTTTTTCTTTTTATAAGTACGATACACTAGAACCTTATGGTGGTAGTGAAGAGGTTTTATCAGAAATGAATGCAATGGAAATAGTCAATAATATTGTAAGACGAGCAATAGTACCTGACTACATGAAAAAGAAAAAAGTAAAATTTTCAACACGTTATGCTCGTTTAAAAGAATTAATAAAATTGACCTTAGCATATTATGGCGGTGAACGTTATGATACTCCTTCTCCGATTGTGAAATATTTTTTGGAAAAACGTAAAAAACAAAATATTTTGCGATGGAATGAATTAGCAAATAATCAATTAAAAAAAATAGAGTTATCAGTATTTAAAATACTATATCCATTGCAAATGCAACCAGAAGCGAATTTAGATGTTTGGGGACGAAAATGTAATAATCAATTACAGGTTATAAAAAATATCATTCAAGAGACAGATGAACGGATATATTTGGTTGTGAAACCTAACCCAAAATCGAAATATGAATTGTCTTCGGAATTAATAGATTATATTCAACAAGAAGAAAGAATTATTGTGGTTCATCATGATGTACGTATGAATGAAATTTTCCCTAAAGTGGATATGGTTATAACTGTTACAGGGACCATTACCATGGAATGTATATGGGCTAATAAGCCAGTCGTTACATTAGTGAGGACGCTTTATAATGATGTTGCAAATGCTATTTTTTTAGAAAAATTTAATGATTTGCAGTTGTGCATTGATATGGTTCGGAAAAATGAATTTCCGTGTATTGATGACAAGCAAAAAGTTGCATTCCTTAATAGAATTACTCGTACGAGTTTTGCAGGTATGCCTTATGAAATAAATATGGACGAAAATAATCTTGAGCAGTGTAAGATTGCTTTTGAGAAAGTGTTACAAGTATGAGTTTGTTTTTATTAAGATAGTTTACTAGTTGGTAGTTATGTATAATTTAGAGATTAATACCAGTTTTTTATATTATATAAATCCAGAAAGAGCAGTGATTACTGCAATTTTCTTTTTCCTTTTATTATTAATAATTGCTCCTATTCATATTATTAATACATTAGATGTTGCTTCGCTGGCTTATCTTATACTTGCTCTGTCTTCGTTTTTATTAGGTACTAAATTAATTCGTAGAAATAGAATAAGAAACAAGGTTTTAAATGTCATAATAGAAAAAGATCGTATTTTAAAAATTTATCGAATTTCAACTTTTCTTGGAATATTAGGAGTCGGATTTAGATATATTGATTTGTTGTTTGTAAGAGGAATGTCTTTTTTTTATAGCACGTTAGAAAATTTTGATTCAGCAATAGAAGGAAGTGGGAATTTATTGTCAATATGTTCTGCATTTTTGATATATTTTGCTTTTATACCTTTTACTCTAGACATGATTTTTAGAAATCTACATACAAAAAAAATTAAAGTTTTATCTTTGATTTTAATGTTGAGTACTGCTCTTATAACTCTGTTGACTGGTTCTAGGAATGCACTAATGATTCCTTTATTGTATGGGATGATTGTATTCCTTTATTCAAAAAGGAGAAAGTTTTCATTAAGGTTAGTTGTAATAAGTGCATTTGTTGGATTGATTGTTTTAAATGTAATAGGTTCTCTTTTTTTAAAGCGATTAGATGATATGAAATTTGATAGGGCATCAGTGATGTCAGAATTTGAAGGATATTCTAATAAAGTTCCTGCAAATCAGAATTTTGTGAATTTTATGCAAGCTAATGAAGAAAAATGTTGCTATACAACTTTATTTGCTTATTTGCATGTAAGTCAGTATTTTACTCATGCATTATTTGAGTTTCCAATTGTAAAAAAACATATTGATGCTGAAAATATTCATTTGTATGGAAAATCAACTTTTGGGGTCTTTTATCGTTTATTTGAAAAATTGTTTGGTCTAGAACATGTTGATAATGTAAAGTATAATGCTCGTCCCGGCATTTGGTCAACTTTTTTTTTTAATTGGTATCTTGATTTTGGATGGTTGGGTATTTTTTTTATGTTTGGTTTTGGTGTTTATTGCCAATATATATGGAGTAAAGTGTATATAAAAGGGAATATATTTTATTTGCCTTTAGTTATTTTTTTGTATATAATATTATTGTTCATTCTCAATCTTAATATGATTGCGGGGGCTGGAACATATGCATTATTTGCGTTTATTATATTCCCCCGTTTATGTAAGATTAAATATTATCGTGTATTGGAAATCAAGAAAAATGAATAGGTGTAGTAATAAAAAATTATGTTTATTAACTATTCTGCTTTTGATTCAGAACAAAATATTTTTTTATACTGGTATATCTGAAGACAAATCTTCTTTAGGAGTTTCATACCGTTCAATTTGAAACGTCACAGCATGGGTTAAGAAATAGATTCATCTTTGTGAGATACGTAGACACATTTTAAAGGCGTTAGGTGGATAGCTCGACCGGATGTAGGTATCTTAAAAGGATGTGAGGATGTCCTATTGAATGGAACAAGAAGACCTATCCAGTGTTCCATGAATGAAGACAGACTGAGCGGCATACAATTGCGATAAAAACTCATAGCATAATAGCCTGTTAATACTGCTAATTTTGGGATTTTTTTAACTAATTTACACGTATAAAGGATATATCCACTGCAAGGGGAATCTGATTCTAGATATTTAGAATCTACTTTAAATCGGGTTCTAATTTGTGTTTTAAATTTTAATGATAAATGTATCTATATGCCTATAATAACGCATGTTTTCAAAACTTATTTTCCTGATACACATGGCGGTTTAGAAGAAGCTATCCGTCAAATTGGAAAATATTCAATATCTAAGGGATTTGAAGTTAGAGTTGTTTCTGTTTCGAAGGTTCCTCGTGAAAATGAATTGGAAGGAATAAAATGTAAATCCTATTTATTTAGTTTAGGTAGTTCTTCGATGCCAGTAAGTATTGATATGGCTAAAGATTTTGCTCGAATAGTTAAGGAAACAGATATATTGCATTTACATTTCCCTTATCCTTATGGAGAATTACTTACGCTATTTACTCGAGTAAAAAAACCTATTGTTGTTACATTCCATTGTGAAATACGCAATCGCTTGTTTTTGAGAGTTTGTTATGAACCATTTATTCGGATTTTAATGAAAAAGGTAAATGTTATTGTACCAACAAGTACGAATTTGTTAAACTCAACACCTATTTTAAAGCGTTATAAGCAAAAAACTAAGGTAATAAATCTCTGGTTGGATAAAACTCGTTTTGAGTCTATTTCGGATGTAGATGTAAGTTTTAGAAGTAAAATTGAAAAATTGGGACAATACGCTTTATTTACAGGAGTGCTAAGATGGTATAAAGGTCTTGACTTCTTATTAGATGCTGCTAAGAATGTGAAAGGAAATATTGTGATAGTTGGCAAGGGACCATTGAAAGAGACAATAGAAAAAAGAATTCGAGAAGAAAATTTAACAAATGTGTATATGTTAGGTTTTTTGTCAGATAGTGAATTATGTTATGTTTTGAGAAAATGTAGGTTCTTCGTATTACCATCTATTTCTCCAGCTGAGGCTTTTGGTCAGGTTTTATTGGAGGCTAGTTATTTTTCAAAAGCAATGATAACAACTGAATTAGGTACAGGTACAAGTTATGTGAATTTGCATAATGAAACAGGATTTGTCGTTCCTCCTCGAAATAATGTAGAATTACAAAAGGCGATGAATATATTATTTTTAGACAATATTTTGTGTGAGAATATGGGGAAGAATGCTTTCGTACGTTATGAATCTATCTTCAGAGAAGAGATACAAGGAGAGAAGTATGTTAATCTCTACAATAGATTGTTATCATAAATATTTGTTTGGAGGGTAAAAATTAATAAGCATGAGTAATAATCACTTGATAATCATGGCAGGTGGCGTTGGTAGGCGTTTTTGGCCCATGAGTACTCCAGAAATGCCTAAACAGTTCGTGGATGTTTTAGGAGTGGGTAAAAGTTTACTTCAACTCACGGTAGAAAGGTTTAGCGGGGTTATTCCGAGAGAGAATGTATGGATCGTGACATCTAAAAATTATAAAGATATTGTGACAACCCAACTTGATGGAATTCCCGAAGAACAGATATTACTGGAACCTTGTATGAGAAACACGGCACCATGCATTGCTTACGTGACATACAAGATTAGAAAAAAATATCCGAATGCTAATTTGGTCTTTTCCCCAGCAGATCATATCGTGTTGGAGATAGAGAAATTCAAAAGGGTAATAATGGAGAGTTTGGCTTTCACGTCTTTTTCTGATAATATCGTGACGTTAGGGATAAACCCCACGAGGCCGGAAACTGGTTACGGTTATATCAAGGGAGGAATGGAAGTGGGGCCTAAAATAAGGAAAGTGGAGGCTTTTAAAGAAAAGCCCGGTTATGATCTGGCTAAAAAATACGTGGCGGAAGAATGTTATTTTTGGAATGCTGGGATATTTGTTTGGAACGTTAGTACAATTATTTCAGAATTTGAAAAGCATGTACCTGAATTGGCTCGAAAATTCGCGGCGTTGGATCCCGTGTACTATTCTTCTGACGAGCAAGCGGTTATTGATAACGAGTTTGCAACTTGCGAGAGTATCTCTATTGATTACGCGGTGATGGAAAAAAGTGAACGTGTTTTTGTTTACCCGGAAGATTTCGGGTGGAGCGATCTTGGAACTTGGGGAAGTCTATATACTCGTTTAGAACAAGATAATCATGGAAATGCTATTGTTGGTGAAAACGTGAAGTTGGTTGATTGTAAAAATTGCGTTGTTTATGTTCCTGGAATGAAAAGAGTGGTTATGCAAGGATTGAATGATTATATCGTGGCAGTCAACAATAACTTGTTGCTTGTTTGTAAAAAAGAAAAAGAACAAGAAATTAAGGAATGGCAAAGTTAGTGGTAAAAGTAGGTGTGTGAAATTCTAGTATTGTAAATTAGTGATGAATATTCTTATTACAGGAATTCACGGTTTCGTGGGTTCTAATCTTGTGTTGTCCTTAAAAGAGCGGCATGTCCTTTATGGGTTGGATATTGTTTCTCCTGAAAAAGAGGGGGTGGCGAGGACGTATTCGTGGGAAGAATTGGAGGGAGTGGAAGGGATTGATGCGATTGTGCATTTGGCGGGGAAAGCGCATGACACGAAAAATGAGGCTTTGGCGGAGACGTATTTTACGATAAACACGGGATTGACACGGAAGGTGTTTGATTTTTTCGTGAAGTCTTCGGCGAAGAAGTTTATTTTCTTTAGTTCGGTGAAGGCGGTTGCAGATTTTGTGGTGGGGGATAAGTTGACGGAGGAGGTGATCCCGACACCGAAGGGACCTTACGGGGAGAGCAAGATTGCGGCGGAGAATTACATCCTTGAACAATTGAAAATTGAAAATGGAGAATTGAAAATGCACGGAAAGCAGGTGTATATTTTGCGGCCTTGCATGATTCATGGGCCGGGGAATAAGGGAAACTTGAATTTGCTGTATAGTGTAGTGAAGAAGGGGTTGCCGTGGCCGTTGGGGGATTTCGAGAACAGAAGGTCGTTTACGTCGGTGGATAATCTTTGTTACGTGGTGAACGGTTTGATCGAAAAGGATGTCCCGTCGGGGATATATCACATGGCGGATGATGAGGCGTTGTCGACGAACGAATTGATCCGGGAGATGTGTGAGGTGATGGGGAGGAAGGCGCATATTTGGCGGATGAACAAGGGGTTGATGAAGGAGTGTGCGGGGTTGGGGACGCTGTTGCATTTGCCGTTGAATTTGGAACGGTTGAAGAAACTGACGGAGAATTATGTGGTTTCGAATGATAAGATTAAGCGGGCTTTGGGGATAGAACGGATGCCTGTGACGGCGATAGAGGGGCTGAGGAAGACGATAAGATCGTTTACTAATTGTAAATTTTAGATTTTAAATTGAGCGATTTTCGATTAGCTGATTGTTGAATTGTAGGATCATTCAATTTCGGGATACTTTTATCTTTTAGTTCTTAACTTTTAGTTTCCATGTCGTATTATTTAGTAGTGTTTGTGGTGCTACTGGGGGTGGAGTTGCTCTATTTCCGGGTGGCAGATCATTTTAATATTATTGATAAGCCGAACGAGAGGAGTTCTCACACGAGAATCACGTTGCGGGGAGGAGGGGTTGTGTTTTACGTGGGGGCCTTGGTTTATTTTGTTGCTAGTGGGTTTAGTTTTCCGTGGTTTATGTTGGGGGTGACGTTGATTGCAGGGGTGAGTTTTGTGGATGATGTGCGGTCCGTGACGCAGCGGGTGAGGTTGGTGGTACATTTTGTGGCGATGTTATTGATGTTTTACCAGTGGGGAATGGTGTCGTTGCCTTGGTGGTACGTGGTGGTGGCTTTGGTTGTCTGCACGGGGATTATTAATGCCTACAATTTCATGGATGGCATTAACGGGATCACGGGAGGGTATAGTTTGGTGGTGTTGGCGAGTTTGGCGTACGTGAATGGATGGGTTGTTCCTTTTGTTGACGAGAAGATGATTTACACGATGATGGTGGCGGTGTTGGTGTTTGATGGGTTTAATTTCAGGCGGAAGGCGAAGTGTTTTGCCGGGGATGTGGGGGCGGTGAGTATTGCTTTCGTGATTTTGTTTTTACTGGGGCGGTTGATTCTGGAGACGGGGGATTGGAGTTATATTATATTTTTGGCGGTTTACGGGGTGGATAGTGTGCTGACGATCGTGCATCGGTTGATGTTACACGAGAATATCGGGTTACCCCATCGGAAGCATATGTACCAGTTAATGGCGAACGAGTTGAAGATTCCTCACGTGGTGGTATCTTTGTTGTATATGGTGGTACAAGCCGTGATAGTGGCGGTTTATCTGGCTATGCCGGGGATGCATTATGCCTGTTTGGGTGGAAGTGTTGCCGTATTGGGAATAGGGTACGTGTTGTTTATGAGAAAGTATTTCAAATTACACTTGGCGGTGAAGTGATTTGAAATTTTGTTATACAAGGATTGGGCCTCGGAAATTCCGGGGCTTTTTTATTTATAAATACGATGAAATTTGAGAGTGATTCCGAAAAAGTTGTATTTATAATGTTCTTTTGGACTTGTTTGCTTGAATATTGAGGGGAATTGAGATAGGGGTTAAAAATATTTGAAAAATAATTGCGAAAATATTTGGAAATCGGATATTTTTGGTTATATATTTGTGGAGACAGAAATCTACACGATGTTTTAAAATCAGCGACATCGTTTCAACCATTCTCTTGCAGGATGCATTCAGGGAACTCAAGGTAGTCCCACCTTACAGTTAATCTTATTGTTTTATTTAAAAATTTGTAATTATGGCAATTCATGATTCTGTTTTGTTGGGTGCGATGTCTCAATCAGTTGATAACCTTACCATGTGCGTGTGTCGGAAGCTTCGTATCGTACGGCATAAAGCCAAACACGTGACGAATCCCCGGACGGATAAGCAGCGGGTGCAGCGAGCCAAGATGAAAGCAACGATTGAGCTGGCTCAGGCGTTTGCCCCGATAGCGAAGATCGGTTTTCCGGCAATGGCCGCCGGACAGATCGGGTATAACGGATTCGTATCGGCGAACTTGCAGGCGGTGACGGTTGACGAGGGTTTCGTGGCGACGGTGGATTATTCCAAGTTGGCGTGTTCTTCGGATTTGAAGTTACGCACGCCTAAGGTGACGGCGACTCTTGCGGATAAATCGATTACTTTCACGCAGGAAAGTCAGGAAGCATCGTCTTGGGCGAATAGGGATGACCAGGTGTATGCAGTTGTGTACGAGAAGGCATTGAACGAGGTAGAAATGGTGAAGTTGAGAGAGCGAGGAGAGAACGGAGTGACGAGTTTTGCGTTACCGGAAGACTGGACGGCTGCCGAAGTGTTGGTGTATGCTTTTGCCACGACGGTTGCGGGAAGGAGAACTTCGAGAACATTGGCAATAAGCATGGAATAGGCTATGAATAAGTTGATTGTATTCATGTTGGGTTCATGCTCGACGTTTAGTATCCATCTCGGTTTGATGTATGTCAACTGGTGGGATATGCTGTTCACGCACGCCATGAGTCTGGTTGGAGGGGTGGTGAGTGCGGTGATCGTGGCTTGGTTACAACAACGTTGGAAAGAACGAGGAAAGATAAGGTGATGTTATACGAGAAAGGGGCACGATCAACGGCCCCTTTCGTTATTGATAGGGGTGTTCGGGCGAAGAATATAAATTGCACAGATGTGTGTTGCACAAAGTTGTGCAATTGGGTGGAAAGAGTTACTTTTGGCTTGAAAAGACAAATGTGGTAAGTATGATACAAGAATATCAAGTTAGCGGTTTTCGGGTGAGGGAATACGAGGAACTGGGGTCCACGAACACGGAAGCGGAACGTGTGGGATGGGACGAGTTGGAAGATAAAATGGTGATTTTGACGTACAGGCAGACTCAAGGTCGGGGACAAATCGGGAATCATTGGGAGAGCGAACCGGGGAAAAATATTTCCATGACGGTGGTGTTTAAGCCGCGGGAGTTACCGGCGGGGCAACAGTTTGCGGTGTCTATGGTGATTGCTTTGGGAACCTATGATTTTATTTCTCGTTACGTGGGCGAGTGTTCCGTGAAGTGGCCGAATGATATTTACGTGGGGGATCGGAAGATTTCCGGGATATTGATCGAACATTCCATCATGGGGCGTTACGTGGGAGGTTCTTTGTGCGGTATCGGGGTGAATATTAATCAAGAACGTTTCTTGTCCGATGCACCGAATCCGGTTTCCTTGTTTCAGTTGATCGGGGAGGAGATTCCCGTAGAGCGGGCGTTGGAGGAGTTGCTGGATTGTATTGGAAAGCGATATGAAATGATATGGGATTACGAGGGGCTGGAACGTGATTTTTTGAAGGTGTTGTATCGTCGGGAGGGGGTGTATGATTGGGAGGATGAACGGGAAATATTCCGGGCGTCGATTCGGGGGGTGAACGAGTTCGGACAGTTGATGTTGGAGGATGTGGAGGGGAATGAGCGGGTATATGGTTTTAAGGAAATCTCCTATAAATTTTAGATTTATGATTTACGATTTATGATTTTAAATTTTAGATTTTAGATTTTAAATTGCGGAGTTTTGATTATTTTTGTGCAAAACATGGATAACTTATGGTAGAGAACTATTCGGAAGATTCTATTCGGACGCTGGACTGGAGGGAACATATACGCTTGCGCCCCGGTATGTATATCGGAAAATTGGGGGACGGAGCGGCAATGGACGATGGAATATACATATTGGTTAAAGAGGTGGTGGATAATAGTATCGACGAATTCGCGATGGGAGCGGGAAGCGAGATTATTATCAACGTGGAGGAACGGACGGTTTCGGTACGGGATTTCGGACGAGGAATTCCATTGGGTAAATTGATTGACGTGGCCTCGAAGATGAACACGGGGGCCAAGTATGATTCTGAAGCTTTTAAGAAATCCGTAGGATTGAACGGTGTCGGTATAAAAGCCGTGAATGCTCTTTCCGAGAGTTTCATTATCCAATCCTTCCGGGACGGGGAGACGAAGCGGGTGCGATTCAATAAAGCGTTGATCGTGGAAGATCAGGAGGTGGTACCGACCACGGAACCGAATGGTACGTTGGTGACTTTTATCGCAGACAAGGAGTTGTTTGGTAACTACCATTATATCATGGATTACCTGGAGGCCATGTTCAAGAACTACGTGTTCCTGAATTCCGGGCTGACCATCAATTTTAACGGTCAGAAATTGCATTCCAAGAGAGGGTTGTATGACCTGTTGTCGGAGAATATGAGTGGAGAGGGGTTGTACCCGATCATTCATTTGAGGGGGAATGATATTGAGATGGCGATGACGCACGGGCGGCAATACGGGGAAGAGTATTACTCTTTCGTGAACGGTCAGCACACGACGCAAGGGGGAACGCACTTGGTCGCTTTTCGGGAAGCTGTGGTGAAAACAATCCGTGATTTTTACAAGAAAGATTTTGATTTGGCCGATATTCGTACTTCGATTATTGCGGCGATCAGCATAAAAGTACAGGAACCGATGTTCGAGTCGCAGACGAAGACAAAGTTGGGTTCCAAAGATATAGCCCCGGAGGGGCCTTCGGTGCGTAATTTTATTTTTGATTTCGTGACGAAGGAGCTGGATAATTACCTGCACCGGAATCCGGACACGGCAGAGTTATTGTTGCGTAAGATTGTCGAGACGGAAAAGGAGCGGAAAGCGATGTCCGGTATCCAGAAGATCGCAAGAGAACGAGCCAAGCAGGTTAGCCTGCACAATCGTAAGTTGCGGGATTGTCGGGTACATTTCAATTCCAACCATGAACGGAAGACGGAATCGTCGATATTCATTACCGAGGGAGACTCTGCTAGTGGGTCTATCACGAAGTCACGGGACGTGAACACGCAGGCCGTGTTCAGCTTGCGAGGTAAACCGTTGAATTCTTACGGGCTGACCAAGAAGATCGTGTACGAGAATGAGGAGTTTAATCTTTTGCAGGCAGCGTTGAATATCGAGAACGGGATAGAGGAATTACGTTATAATAATATTATTATTGCCACGGATGCGGATGTGGACGGGATGCACATCCGGTTGTTGCTGTTGACATTCTTTTTGCAATTTTTCCCGGATGTGGTACGGTCGGGGCACTTGTACATTTTGCAAACCCCGTTGTTCCGGGTGCGAAACAAGAAAGAAACACGCTATTGTTATTCAGATGCGGAACGGGAGAAGGCGATCAAGCAGTTGGGACCGAAACCGGAGATTACACGATTTAAAGGTTTGGGAGAGATTTCCCCGGATGAGTTCGGTGGATTTATCGGGAAAGACATCCGTTTGGAACCGGTACGCATGACAAAGCAGGACCCGATTGGAACGATTCTATCCTATTACATGGGAAAGAATACGAACGATCGGCAGGATTTTATTATAGATAATCTGTACGTGGAGAAGGATGAAATCTAACCATTTTATGATTTTAGATTTTAAATTGCAACTTTCAATTTTCAATTCATATGAGTGACGAGATAAACAACGAGGAAGTGGATGAAGTAGAGAACGTGGAGCCGGAGCAACAGGAAGAAAACGGCCGGGTGCGGTCGATTCAGCATTTGTCGGGAATGTTTGAGAAGTGGTTCTTGGATTATGCTTCCTACGTGATTCTGGAACGTGCGGTGCCTTACGTGAACGACGGGTTGAAACCCGTGCAGCGTCGTATATTACACGCGATGAAGGAGATGGATGACGGGCGATTTAACAAGGTGGCCAATATAGTGGGAAGTACGATGGCTTATCACCCGCATGGAGATGCCTCTATTAAGGATGCCTTGGTGCAGTTGGGACAGAAGAACCTGTTGGTGGATTGCCAGGGAAACTGGGGAAATATCCTGACGGGAGATGATGCGGCTGCCGGACGTTATATCGAGGCGCGTCTTTCGAAGTTTGCCTTGGAGGTGGCTTTTAACCCGAAGACGACGAACTGGAAGTTGTCATACGACGGTCGGAAGAGAGAGCCGGTGACGTTACCCGTGAAGTTCCCGTTATTGTTGGCTCAAGGGGTGGAAGGTATTGCAGTGGGGTTGGCCTCGAAGATATTGCCGCATAATTTCAACGAGTTGCTGGATGCCTGTGTCGCTTATTTGAAAAATGAAGATTTTGTTTTATATCCGGATTTCCCGACAGGAGGAATGATCGACGTGTCGAAATATAATGACGGGTTACGCGGGGGAGTGGTGAAAATTCGGGCCAAGATAGAGAAAGATGCCGGGAATAAGATCTTACGGATCACGGAGATCCCGTTCGGGCGGACAACTTCTGCCTTGATCGATTCGATATTGAAGGCGAACGAGAAGGGAAAGATCAAGATCAAGAAGATTGATGATAACACGGCGGCTACGGCCGAGATTTTGGTATATCTGGCTGCGGGAGTTTCTTCCGATAAGACGATAGATGCTTTGTATGCCTGTACGGATTGCGAGTTGTCGGTTTCTCCGAACTCGTGCGTGATCGAGAATGATAAGCCGATTTTCATGCCGATTACCGATATTTTACGGAAATCGGTGGACGAGACGGTGGCCTTGTTGTTGTTAGAGTTGAAGATCAAGCTGGGCGAGTTGGAGACGGATTGGCAATATTCATCTCTGGAAAAGATATTTATTGAAGAACGTATTTACAAGGATAAAGAATTCGAGGAGAGCGAGTCGATTGATCAGGTGGTGGTTCACGTGCGGAAACGACTGGAACCGTTCTTGCCGGAATTAATTCGTCCGGTGACGGATGACGATATAAAGCTCTTGTTGGAGATCAAGATGAAACGTATCTTGAAGTTCAACTCGGAACAGGCTGAGAATTATATCAAGGGATTGGAAGAGGAGATTGCCCGGGTGAAATTTGACATCGAGCATATTATTCCTTACTCGATCAATTATTACGAAAATATCAAGAAAAAGTACGGTAAAGGTCGGGAACGACTCACTGAAATTCGGAATTTCGAGAATATCGAGGCCACGAAAGTCGTGGTGGCAAACGAAAAGTTGTACATCAACCGGGAGGAAGGTTTTATCGGTACGGCCTTGAAGAAGGACGAGTTTATCTGCGAGTGTTCGGATATTGACGACGTGATTGTGTTCCGGAAGGATGGTACGTATTACGTGACTAAGGTGGCAGATAAGTTGTTCGTTGGAAAAGACGTGCTGCACGTGAATGTGTTCAAGAAGAATGATAAGCGTACGATATATAATGTGGCCTACCGGGATGGTAAGGTGGGACCGTCTTACGTGAAACGTTTCTTCGTGACGGGAACGACCCGCGATAAGCAATATAACCTGACGAAAGGTACGCAGGGATCACGGGTGTTGTATTTTAGTGCTAACCCGAACGGGGAGGCTGAAGTGATTAAGGTATGCCTGAAACCGAAACCGGGAATGAAGAAACTGGTGTTCGAGTATGATTTTGCAGGCTTGGCGATCAAGGGGCGCGACTCACAGGGGAACGTGTTAAGTAAGAATGATATTCACAAGATTTCGCTGGTACAGAAAGGAGCATCCACGCTAGGAGGTCGGAAGATTTGGATTGACGAGGATGTGTTGCGGTTGAATACTGATAAACGTGGGCGTTACTTGGGAGAATTTCAAGGTGAAGATCGGATTCTGGTAGTGAATAAAAACGGTACTTATTACACGACGGATTATGATTTGAGTAATCATTACGAGGAGGGATTTTCGGTGATCGAGAAATATGAGCCGGAGAAAGTCTGGTCGGCAGTTTTCTTTGATGCAGAACAGCAATTCTATTACTTGAAGCGTTTCCGTTTCGAGAATATGGTGCGTCACACGTTGTTTATCGGGGAAACGGAAGGCTCGTATCTTGTTGCCTTGAGTGGTGAAAAGCGGCCCCGGTTCGAGGTCGTGTTTGGTGGGCGTTACGAAAGTCGTCCGGCAGAGGTGATCGTTGCTGATGAATTTATTGCCGAGAAATCGTACAAGGCTCGCGGAAAGCGGGTAACGACTTACGAGGTAAAACAGATCACTGAGATCGAGCCTTTGGATAGCGGTGAAGAGGAAAGCGAGGAAACGACTTCGACCGATATTGATTTCGAAATCACGAACCCGGATATGCTGAGTGACGAGGCGCAGATGAAGTTGGATTTTGAATAAATGGCGGGAGTGAGAAGTATGAAGTACTTTATTGTTGGATATATGGCAAGTGGTAAGTCCACGTACGGGAAGGAATTGGCCAAGGATAAAGGACTTCCTTTTCTGGATTTGGACGAGAGTGTCGAGTCCAGGGAGGGACGGTCGATTTCGGAGATTTTTGCCAAGGAGGGGGAGGAGTATTTTCGGCAGAGGGAACGGGAGATCTTGCATGAAATATGTAACGAGGCGGATGAGTTCGTGCTGGCCACGGGAGGGGGAACACCTTGCTTTTTTGACAATATGGACTATATGAACCAAGCGGGAACGACTGTTTTTTTGAACACGTCGCCTCTTGTTATTGTCGATCGCTTGAAACGGCAACGTGCCGACCGGCCTTTATTAGCGATGTATTCCGATGATGAGTTGGAATTTTTTGTTCGGGAGCATCTGGAATCCCGACTTTCTTTTTATTTGAAAGCCAAGGAACAGGTATAGTACCCGTGTCACGTGAAAGTGCGGGGCGTGTTTATTGGGAAATAAGCCCCCACGTGGCAACTAAAGACGTGTGCCCTACCCATCATATTCGATCAGCTCAAGTGGCTTTGAAACGAAGGGGAATGGAGTGAGAAACGTCCATCCCGACTTATTTCCCGCTGAACTCTTTTCGGAATGATCCCAACTTTCTTTTATTTCCGTTTACAGATTTCGTTGTACGAGCAAGTACGGCACTTTTCCGGTAGTTCCGTTTGTGTGAACGGTACTTCGGGTGAAAAGAGTTTTTCCAATAATTGCACGAGTAGATCTTGAAATTCCGGTTCGTATGGTTTAAAGCGATGAATCGGTTCTTTGTTACATTTCAACAGATAGCTGTAATTCGGTGTGAAAAGCAACTTCGTGCTGTATATTCCCGGAAGAATCGGGTCGGTACCGGGATTTTCATACTCGTACATCATGCAATAGAGCAAGGTTTGGAAAGCCGCTTTATTTCGTTGTTTGTTGTTTGAATCAAAGATGGACGACAGGTCTTTGAGATCGGTTTTGTCGGTTCCGGTTTTGTAGTCTATGACACGGGTTCCTTGGGCTACCCGGTCAACCCGGTCGATGTCTCCTTCCACGTAGATCACGGTGGGATGATCAAAAGCAGAAATCGTGACGGGCATACGATATTTTCTTTCCATGGAAATGATGTGGAAAGGGCATAACGTTTTATCAAATTCGAAAACCTTCTTCACGTACTTTTTCACTACAGATAGTACAAGGTCATTAGCCCCGCTTTCCAGCATTTTGGATACGGTTGTGTCATATAACTTCTCGTAGGCAGCCTGGATATGTTGTTCAATCAGTGAATCGTTTTTCATCAAGGCGTCGAGGCCTTCTGCCGTGATCTCCCCATCGGGGAAAGTTTGGTAGAGAGATTGTGTACTTTGATGGAAAATAGTCCCCAACAGGCGGTGATCCAGTTCTTCGGCCATCTCTTCTTTCTCTTTGATCCGGGCGATGTATTTGAAATAAAATTTCAAGTGACATTCCATGTACGTGTTGAGTGCGGATGGCGAGATTCCCCGCTCGTTTTCATCCGTGTAACTTTTCAGTTGCTCCAGAATCGATGGATTTTTAGGGATGGAAATGGTGGGGTTGTCTTGAACCGATATTCTGTTTTGGAAATGGATTTCCCGGATGGGTAATCCCGATTCGTATTTTATCTGGTAAAGGAAACGACTCATCTCACCGCTACTCATGCCTTTCGTGACATCCGTGTATAACAGTTTGATGTTTTTAGCCCGTTGCAAGAGACGGTAAAAGTAATAGGCGAAAAGGGCATCCATATGTTCCGGGGTAGGTAGTCCGAATCCCAGTCGCAGGTTGTAGGGGATAAATGACGAGGCGTGTCCGCCTTTTGGCAGAATCCCCTCGTTGGCAGACAGGATAATCAGGTTTTTGAAATCTAGCATACGGGTTTCCATCAATCCCATGATCTGCATGCCTTCCAGCGGTTCTCCGGAGAATGGGATGGACTCACCTTGTAATATCTTGTGAATAATTTGCAAATAAAACTTGTTGTCCGGGATAATATTTTCTTCGATAAAGGTGTTTTTTATGCCTTGAATCGTCGTGAAAATCGTGAATAGAAATTCCTTTTCGATGGCTAGGCTTTCATGGCCTTCGGGTTGTATGGAAGTAATCAGTTGCTTCAAAATGCGCAACAGGTAATCGAGTAAGTTCTCTTCCGATGAGGAGAATATGGCCCGTGTGATGTCACTGAATTGAAGACTTTTTTCTGCCACGTACACGATATTGTTCGTGTTGATGTAATTCGTGATCTTTGGAATATCTTCCGAACAGGAACTTTTTATCAGTTTATGGTTCAACAGGGCAATGACCGGTTTGTAGTAATAATGGGTCATTTCTCCCTCTTTCTTGGCATAGTGCTTTAAATCTCCCAGCATGGCAATCAAGGCGGCAACAGATGTGTTTTGTGCCGGGTACCCCATCGTGATGTTGATTTTGTCGATCGTGTCGGGAATGGAGTGAATAACCGGGGTGAGTAGGCTTTCGTCGCAAAGAACGATGGCCGTGTCCGTGTATGAATTTTGCCGTTCCGGATGGATCTGTTCGATCAGTGTCGGGATTAGTTTTGCCTGTCCGATGGTTGAGGGAACAGAGATGTACTCGATGGCTTTGTCGTTGTACCGGAAGTTATTGAAATGTTCCAATCCAAGGGCATTGGGAAACAGTTTCATATTCTCCCGAATGTAGAGTCCCGCTTCGTGGTTGTCGTTTGCCGAATAGTACAAGTCGTAATCCCAGTAAAAGAGGGCTTGTCGATTGTCCCGAAAATAGGAAAATATCCGTTTCTCGCATTGATTCAAGGCATTGAATCCGGCAAATATCAGTTGGTGATCGGTGTGATGTTTGGAGAGTTGTTCGCAGAACAGACGTTGTCCCATTCCTTCGTAACACAGGTTTTCAGCGAGTAGTTTTGCCTTGAAACGGGTGTAGGTTGGGTAGAGTTTATCCCACACGTTCAAGAATTCCTGTTGTTCCCGGCTGTATTTTTCCGAGTTGAAACTCCGCCAGAAACTTTGAATAAACTCCACCTGTTCCGGGGTAAGATAGGGGAAGGCGGATTCAATTTCTTTTAATGCCGTGATATTTGAAAAGAGATCTTTCGCATCCACGAGATATTTATCAATGTCATCAAAATCGCCAAGTAACATATTGCCCCAAAAATAGAAATCGTCAAAACGTTCGGTCGTTCCGGCGTACTCTTGATAGGTTTTGTAAAGTTTGATGATAAGAGTCAGTTCTTCGGCTTTTTTCAGTCCGGTTTGGCGTTCTATGAATTCGCTCAACGTCAGTATCTCCGGCATCCACACGGGACGATCAATCAGTTGGGCCAGTTCTTGAGCCAAGAATAAGCCGGCTCGTTTGTTCGGAAACAGAATGGTCAGGTTGTCAAAATTATAGCTGTATTTCTGAATCAGATCTTTTGCTAGGAGATGGAGAAACGAATTCATATTTTATTACTATTTTTGTTTCGGAACAAATTTACAATTTAATCATTAGATTCAATATAGATTTATGCTGAAAGAACTGTTATTAAAAAATAGAAGTTACCGTCGTTTTGTTCAGGATGTTCGGATCTCACGAGAGGAATTGACGGAATTAGTCGGGCTGACTCGGTATTGTGCATCGGGAAGAAATGCGCAGGCGTTGAAGTATAAGGTGGTGGCAGATGTTGATTTGTGTGACAAGGTGTTTCCTAATTTAGCATGGGCAGGTTATCTAAAAGATTGGGACGGTCCGGAAGAGGGAGAACGTCCGGCAGCTTATTTGATCCAATTGTTGGATACTTCTATCGTGGAGAACTGTTTATGTGATGATGGGATTCAAGCACAGACTATATTGTTGGGAGCCGTGGAGAAAGGGTATGGTGGTTGTATTATTAAGGCTTTTAAGAACGAGTCTTTGCGTGAGATATTGCAATTACCGGAGCATTTGAAGATCATGTATGTTATCGCACTGGGTAAACCGAAGGAAACGGTGGTGTTGGAAGAGATGAAAGACGGTGATTACAAGTATTGGCGGGAGACGGACGGATCGCATCATGTACCGAAACGGGCTTTGGAAGAATTGGTGATTCTGTGATAATTGAAGGTTTGATTCTAAATTTTGGATTGTAGAAATGAAATTACTTTGTGCGGAGTATAATGAGGCGGGTGAGGTAGCCTATAATGTCATTGGCGACAATGCCCTCCTGCGGAACAATGATGATTTCTATATTCCGGCTTTTGCCACGGAGTTGAGTTGTGTGCCGCAAATAGTATTACGGATCGGGAAGATCGGAAAACACGTGGCAGAACGTTTTGCCGAGCGGTATTACGAGGAGGTTGGGGTTGGAATTCGTTTTTATGCGGATAATCTGGAAAGAGAATTGCTGGCGACTTCGTTATCTCCCTCGGCTGCGATGGCTTTTGATTCTTCGGCTGCAATTTCTTCGATGAAATCATTGGCGGGCGTCTCGCTGGAAGATATGATTTTTTCATTTGAATTGAATGGGGAAAGTGTTCTCACAGGTAAAGTTGGTGAGATTTCGCAAAAACCGGAGAAGACACTTGCCGTAATGTCTGAGTATTATATGTTGAAAATAGGAGATTTCTTGTTTTGTGGGGGAGTTTTTCGACAAAGGAATTTGTCTATCGGGGATTGCCTTCGGGTTCTTTTAGACGGGGAATGTTTACTGGACTTTCAAATAAAATGATAGAAATAAAAAATCGGGTTCTTAAAAACCCGATTTTTATTATTTGCAATACAAGAAACGTTTGATCTTATGAGTAGGTGTCTTTTCAAAAGGTTCGTGTTGTACGAGTACAAGTTGTAGTTTTGAGAAGTTGTTTACCCGGGCGTTCACGTAATCCCGTAATTCTTGTTTTTGTTCTTCAATATAGTCGTTGATTTTTTCCTTGTAGTTCCCGGCTTGGTCTTTCAATTTCTGGTACTGTTTTTCAAGTTCTTCCATGTTGAAATGAACCATGGCAACCAGTTTACCGCTATTTTCCACTACCAAGGATTCGTTCACGAAACGGAAGTTATTAATGATAGATTCGATTTCTTCCGGGTAAATGTTTTCTCCGGATGCACCGAGAATCATGGTTTTGATTCTTCCGCGGATAGCTAATCTGTTCTTCTTGTCAAAAGAACCCAAGTCTCCGGTTTTGAACCAACCGTCTTCTGTGAAGGTTTCTGCCGTGAGTTCCGGACGTTTGTAGTATCCTTTCATCACGTTAGGACCTTTGATCCAGATTTCACCTTGTCCGCTCTTGTCGGGATCGTTGATTTTAATTTGTACGCCTTCCATGACGGGACCTACTCCTTGAAGGAAGGTCTGTGATGGGTTGGAACCCGCGGCCATGGGAGCTGTTTCGGTAAGTCCGTAACCGATAGCATAAGGGAATTTAGCTTCCCGAAGGAATTGCTCCACGGTTCCATCCAGTTTAGAACCTCCGATTCCGAAAAATTTTAATTCCCCACCAAAGGTTTCCATTAGTTTCTTTCCTGCCAATCGGTTGAATAATTTACGAGCTGGGGCGAATTGGTAGAGCTTGCTCATCAATTTCGAGCTGGTGAATTTAGGTAGCACTTGCGATTTGTAGATTTTCTCGATAATCAATGGCACGGATAAAACTACAGTAGGACGGATTTTCTGCATCGCCGGAACAAGTAGTTTCGGGGTCGGCACCCGATCCAAGTAATACACCTGTGCTCCGAACATCAAGGGTAACAATAATCCCAGCGTATTCTCGTAAGTATGTGCCATCGGTAGAATACTCAAGAAACGATAGGTTTCATCCACGGGTTGGATGGTATGACACTGACGTGCATCCCATACCAAGTTTTTGTGTGTTAAGACCACTCCTTTTGAGAATCCTGTTGTACCGGAGGTATAAATGATTGATGCAATGTCCTCTTCTTCAATTGGAACTTCAGGAAGAGGAGTTGTGTTATTCAAACTAATATCCGGAACCAATTTATCCAATTCTTCCGGTTGGTAACATCCTTCCGGGATAGTTGAAAAGTTATTGATCAAGATTTTATGCTCAAGGAACGGTGTTTTTACTCCTTCCAAACATTTTGCCAGTAAACGAGAAACAAAGATCACTTTAACCTCCGCGTGTTCCAGTATATTCTGGAGTTCAGTAGAACAGAAACCCGGTAAGACAGGTACGGCAATAGCTCCAATGTTGGCGATAGCAAATTGGGTAATACCCCAGTTTGGCATATTAGCACTTAAAATGGCAACTTTGTCTCCTTTCTTTACACCTAAATGCAGTAAATGGTTGGCAATAGATACGACTTCGTTATATAAATCTTGGTAAGTTTTTTTTCCGCTTGCGACAAAATTTAAAGATAAATTTTTTGAAAACTTGGAACAGCTATTTTTCAAGAGTTCCGGTAACGTCAATTTCTTTAAAGTCATGTTTTAATAATATGAATTTTCCATACAAAGATAATACAGAAAACAATACGATGTGGTTAAAATATTTAAAAATAGAGTAAATGGCTTGAAAGTGAGGGAAAATTGAAACAATTTCTAGTGTTTTACGTATCGGCAACACTTGATTTATTTGGGGGATCCGGCTTTTTCTTCTTTTCCCGAAAAGAAGAAAAAAATAGACTCCGATAATGTCATCGGAGTCTATTTTTTTTATTATTTTGTAGGAATTGCAGCTAAAGTAGCTTTCAAGAATTCCCAGAACTTACTTACGGATTCAATGTTCACTTTTTCGTCCGGAGAGTGAGGAGAACTGATGGTTGGTCCAAAGGAAATCATGTCCCAATGCGGGTAGGCAGATCCTAGGATACCACATTCCAATCCGGCATGGATAGCCATGATTGCCGGTTTCTTACCGTATAATTTCATGTAAACTTCTTCCATTTCTTTGCGGATAGCTGAATCCGGATTCGGTTTCCATCCCGGGTATTCTCCGGTAAAGTTTATCTTGCTTGCTTCTGCCAGTTCAAATACAGATGCTACAACTTGAGCTAATGATGTTTTAGCAGTTTCAACAGAAGAACGCATTAACATGTAGATTTCGATCTTTCCTTCTCCACCTTTCACGATCGCCAAGTTGTTGGATGTTTCAACCGTGTCCGGCATGGAATCGATCATTCTCATGGCACCATTCGGGCAAGCCTTGATGGCGTTAATCAGGTTGTATTGTACTTTTACCGGCATCACGTTTTGTGGAAGAGCTGTTTCTTCTGCAAAGAAAGTGAGATTCGGTTCTTTAGCGCTTAATTCAGCTTTGAATATTCCCTCGTATTCTTTTACTTTAGTCAGGAATTTGTCAGCATTGGCAGCCGGAACAGTCACGATGCCGAATGCTTCACGCGGGATGGCGTTTCTCATGTTTCCACCGGATACGGAAGAAAGGCGAAGATCTAATTCTTTGCTGACTGCTTTCAAGAAACGGAAATACAACTTGTTAGCATTTCCTCTACCTAGGTTAATGTCCATTCCGGAGTGACCTCCTTTTAATCCTTTCAATGATAATTGGAATGCTTTATGTCCTGCTGGAACAGCTTCAGGTGTGTAATCGAATGCGATTTCTCCATCAATACCTCCGGCGCAACCAACATACAATTCGCCTTCTGTTTCAGAGTCAAGATTTAACAAGATGTCTCCTTTTAACCAGTTGTGGCGGATACCGTTTGCTCCATCCATTCCGGTTTCTTCAGTAGCAGTGATTAACACTTCAACCGGGCCGTGAGGAATATCTTTTGATAATAGAATAGCCATTCCGGTGGCAACACCAATACCGTTGTCTGCTCCAAGAGTGGTACCGTCTGCTGTTACCCATTCTCCGTCGATATATGCTTCAATAGGGTCTTTGGTGAAGTCGTGTTGTTTGTCTTCATTTTTTTGAGGAACCATGTCCAGGTGACCTTGCAGGATAACTCCCTTGCGGTTTTCCATTCCCGGGGTTGCCGGTTTGCTCAATAATATATTGTTAGCCTCGTCCATTTCAGCATGGATTCCGTTCTCTTTTGCCCAATTCATAACGAATTCTCTGGCTTTTTCTTCATGGTTTGACGGACGTGGAACTTGAGTTAGTTTATAAAAGTTTTCCCAGATAGCTTTGGGTTCTAACGTACAGATACATTTACTCATAACGTTTTTATTTTTAAATTTATGATTTAAGATTTCAGTTTGGTTATCCCGAAGATAATTACACTGAGATCATGTTTATTTCTATCGTTTGCAAGATATAAAAAAAACAGATAAGTTGTGATCGAATCACAACTTATCTGTTTTTTTTGTTTCAGGTTGGTAAGTTACAAGTTACAGGTTCTTGACTTACAGATATAGATGCAAAACTTGTAATTTGAACCAATATTTGGGACTTATTTCAAATGTTTATTCAAATAGTTTACAAATTTGATATACAGTTGTAACCGGGTGTAACCGCCGTATATGCTATGGTTACGGTTGGTGTAAATCTGCATGTCGAATTGTTTATTTGCCTGTACAAGAGCCTCGGATAATTCGTAGGTGTTTTGCACGTGTACGTTATCATCTGCGGTTCCGTGGCATAACAACAAATTTCCTTTTAAGTGTTTTACCCAATTAATCGGGGAGTTGTCATTGTAGCCGGAAGGATTATCCTGCGGGCGTCTCATGAAACGCTCCGTGTAAATGGAATCATAGAATCCCCAGTGAGTAACGGGAGCAACAGCGATAGCCGTGGAGAACACGTCATTTCCTTTCATAAGGCAAAGTGATGACATGAATCCGCCAAAACTCCAACCCCAGATACCTACTTTTTTAGCATCGATGTAAGATTGTCCGGCAAGCCATTTGGCCGCGGCGATCATATCGTCACTCTCGATTTTGCCGAGTTGCATATAGGTACATTTACGGAATTCTTCCCCTCTGGCTGCAGTTCCGCGAGGGTCAATACAAGCCACGATATAACCTTCTTGTGCGAGGTATTGTGTCCAGTCCATACCCCAGCTATTGCTTACTTGCTGAGAATTTGGACCACTGTATTGGATGATTAGTAACGGGTAAGCTTTTGATGCGTCGAAATCCACGGGTTTCATGAGCCATGCGTTTAACATCGTGGTTCCATCTGCTGCCGGGATTTGGATAAATTCTTTTTTAGCAACAGCGTAATCTTCCAGTTTGGTTTTCAATGTGGCATTGTCTTCCAGCGTGCGGACGGCTTTACCGTTTGCCGCGTACAAGGTGTACACGTGAGGCATATCTGCGTTAGATACTATATTAATATAGTATTTGAATGATTTACTGAATTCTGCTTCATTCCATCCTTTTGTCGGGGTAAGTTTTTTCTTTTTGCCCTTCAAATCAATGGAGTAGATGTATTTTTCCAGAGGAGATTCTTCATGAGAAGCATAATAGTAAAGTTTTTTTACCGGATCGTACCCGTAGAAGTCAACCACGTCGTATTTTCCGGAAGTGATCGGCTGAATTTCTTTACCGCTCATGGCATACAAATAAAGATGAGAATAACCACTTTTTTCACTACTCATGATGAAATGTTGCCCGTCTTCCATGAAGATTAAGTTGTCCAAGTTGCTTTCTGCGATATAATATTTATTTTCTTCCCGATAAAGCACGGTTGTACTTCCCACACGGGCATTGGCCAACAGGATTTCCAGTTGATTCTGGAAACGGTTTAGTTTCATGATGGCTAATCTTTTCGGATCTTTTGTCCATTTGATACGGGGGATGTAAATATCTGTTTCTTCACCAATATTCATTGGGGTGGTGACACGATCTTTAATGTCATAAACGTGAACGCTAACGATGGAATTAGTTTCCCCGGCTTTCGGGTATTTATAGGAATAGTTCGAGGGATAGAGGGCATTTTGTTCGTATGCCGGATATTGTCCTCTGAACATATTCATGTGGTAAGTCTTCACGGCTGATTCGTCAAATTTGATGAATGCGAGAGCAGATCCGTCGGGAGCCCACTCGAAGGCTTTGTTGAATCCGAATTCCTCTTCATATACCCAATCGGGAGCTCCGTTAATGATCTCGTTAAATTTCCCATCAAAGGTAATTTGGATTTCGGAACCGAAACGTAAGTCTGCGATAAAGATATTGTTATTTCTCACGAATGCCACTTTCGTTCCGGTAGGAGAGAAGGTTGCCAAACGTTGAGAACCTCCTTCTGATAAAGGTTTTAATTCCTTGTTTTTAAAATCGAACACGAAGTAGTCTGCCGTGAATGAACGACGGTAGATCGGATTTATATTCGTGCAGATCAATATCCGGTCTTCTTCCGGGCTGAATTCGTAATCTTGGATGGTCTGAACAGCTTTGTACTTGGGATCGTTCAAGTCTAGTAAAGTGCTTACGGCTTTTCCGGTTTTGTAACTATACATGACCAGTTTTTTACCTTTGTCTTCCAACACTGTATAGTGTTCCCCGTCATTTAGCGAACGAAGACCTGAAACACCTTGTGTCCTGAACGTGTAGGTCAAGTTAAAATCTTCCAGAGTGAATTTTTTACCCTTGTTTTGAGCGTTTCCGGGTAGGGCAAACCCCACGATAAACATACATACAATTAACTTGTAAAACATCCTCATGACAATTATTTTTTGTTTTTTTAATTTGGACCAAAGATATAAATAATTTTAGATTTATGATTTTAGATTTAATTATACTTATCTTTGTGCGCTCAAAATCATGATTAGATGAAATATACCCTTTTAGCGAAAGACAAAAACAGTGATGCACGATGTGGTGTGTTAACCACGGATCATGGGAATATTGAAACTCCGATCTTTATGCCGGTGGGTACGGTGGGAACCGTGAAAGCCGTGCATGCGAGAGAGTTGAAAGAAGATATTAAGGCCCAGATCATTTTGGGCAACACGTATCATTTGTATTTGCGACCGGGTACAGAGGTGTTGGAAGAAGCAGGTGGACTACACAAATTTAATTCATGGGATCGTCCGATCCTTACGGATAGTGGCGGTTTTCAAGTTTTTTCTTTGGGAGATTGTCGGAAAATCACGGAAGAGGGGGTCGTGTTCCGTTCTCATATTGATGGTTCGAAACACCTGTTTACTCCTGAAAATGTCATGGATATTCAGCGTAAAATAGGGGCTGATATTATCATGGCATTTGATGAATGTCCCCCGGGGCAGAGTGAATACGGTTACGCGAAAAATTCATTGGAACTAACTCAGCGTTGGTTGGAACGATGCGTGAAACGATTGGATTCCACGGAGCCATTGTACGGTTATCACCAGTCGCTTTTTCCGATCGTGCAAGGATGTACTTTCCGGGATTTGCGGGAAAAGGCAGCGGAACACGCTGTTGCTCTTGATCGAGAAGGATATGCTATCGGGGGATTAGCTGTTGGGGAAGAGGCTGAGGTCATGTACGAGATGATCCAAGTCGTAAACCGGATTTTACCGCAGGATAAGCCCCGTTATTTGATGGGGGTCGGAACTCCGGAGAATATTTTGGAGGCAATCTCTTTAGGCGTGGATATGTTCGATTGCGTGATGCCGACCCGGAATGGGAGAAATGGTATGTTGTTTACCACGGAGGGCGTGATCAATATAAAGAACAAGAAGTGGGAGAAGGATTTCAGTCGTATTGATCCGGCTGGGTTGAGTTTTGTTGATAATGATTACTCGAAAGCGTATTTGCGACATTTAATTAAAGCGGATGAAATTTTAGGGCTACAAATTTGCTCGATCCATAATTTGTCGTTTTATTTGTGGTTAGTACGTGAAGCTCGTAAACACATATTGGAAGGAGATTTCGTGACGTGGAAAGAGAGCACGATAAAAAAAGTTACACGAAGATTATAGTGCTGAGAAGCAACTAGCATAAAATGAAGAAATTAGACTTATATATTATCCGGAAGTTCCTAGGTACCTTTTTCTTTTCGATGGTACTGATCTTGAGTATAGTCGTGGTTTTCGACCTTTCGGAGAGATTGGAGAAATTTATCGAGAACGAGGCTCCTGTGAAGGCGATCATATTTGATTATTACCTGAATTTCGTGCCTTATTTTGCGAACGTGTTTTCCTCTTTGTTTACTTTTATTTCGGTTATTTTCTTCACGTCTAAGATGGCTTATAATAGTGAGATTATTGCTATTTTAAGTACGGGTATCAGTTTCCGGAGAATGGTCCGGCCATACATGATATCGGCCGGGGTGATTGCCTGTTTGTCACTTCTTTTGAGTGCTTTTATTATTCCGAATGCCAACAAGAAACGGATCGAGTTTTCCGAGCAATATATTTGGAAAAAGTATAGTAACAAGGAAGAGAATATTCACCGACAGATTGCGCCGGGTGTTTTTATTTATATGTCGAGTTTTAACGTGTATTCCAGTCGGGGCAATGATTTTACCTACGAGGTATTTCGGGAGGATACGCTGGTTAGTAAGTTGACCGCAAAATCTATTTCATGGAATAAAGAACTTGAGAAATGGCGGATTAACAACTGGACGTTACGGGAATTTGACGGGATCAAGGAGACTTACACGACGGGACAAACTATTGATACGCTATTAAATTTTAGTGCGGCGGAATTCTCCGAGGACCCCAAAAAAATTAAAGAACGCTTGACATTACCGGAACTGGATGAATACATAGCCCGACAAAAATTGCGGGGAAGTAGTAACGTGGTTGAGTTCCAGATTGAAAAGTACAAGATGTTTTCGGGAGCTTTCGCTACATTTATATTGACGTTAATCGGGGTATGTATCGCTTCCCGTAAGATTCGGGGAGGAATGGGGTTCCATTTGGGATTAGGATTGTTAATCAGTTTCTCGTACATATTATTTATGCAATTTTCCACGGTTTTTGCAACCAATGGAGGCATGAGTCCGTTATTAGCGGTATGGATTCCGAATATGTTATTTGCTGTGGTGGCGTTATTTGTATATCGGGCGGCACCGAAATAATTGAAAGTTGAAAATGTAGAATTGAAAATGAATAAATAAGAAGGTATGAAGGATGATGCATATCTTCAATCAATAGAATAGGCCGATGAGGGCTATAAGCAAGAATCATAAATTTAAAATCAAAAATTTATACGTAAGTATATGAATAGGGAGACTAAAAGACCTAGAATTACAAGGCCGATCGAGAATCGTGATGAGAATCGTCGGGGTAGAACACCGCGTTTCGAAAACCGTGAAGGTGGAGAAAGCGAAACAAGAAGACCTAACCGTTTCAACACGGACAGACCGAGACGGGAACAAGGATACGGGTATATCCGTGATCTGAACAAAGAACGGGAGAGAGAGCGTAACGAGGGTTCGGGAGATCGAGATAACGGGAATCGTTATTACCGGGATTCAGACAGAAACCGTGAAAGAGGGGATCGGGAGAATAATCGTTACGAGAATCGGGATAACAGAAGATCGTACGAGAGAGGTAACAGGGATAACAATCGTTTTTCCGATCGTGGAGAACGTCGTGAAAGGCGGCCTCAAGATCGGGATGAAAACGTAGAAAGACGAGATAACCGTTATCAAAACAGGGAGCGTAATGATCGCCGTGAAGAAGGACGGCGGGAAAGAGGTTCCCGTGAGGACAGAGGACGTAGAGAAGGGTATCGTGGCGATCGTCGGGATCGCGGAGAGGGGGATGATCGTCGGGATCGTTATTCTGATCGTCCGGCAAGAAAAGTGTTTACCCGTCGGGAAGATGGGGATAGTGCTCCCAAAAGTGTGTATAGTAAGAAAAAACAAATTGAATATCGTAAGAAGAATGAGGGGCAGGAGACAGAATTACGTTTGAACCGTTATATCGCTAAAGGCGGGGTGTGTTCACGTCGTGATGCAGATGTGTTGATTACAGCTGGTCGGGTGAAAGTAAACGGGGAAGTTGTGCAACAAGTTGGGGTAAAAGTAAAGCGTACGGATCGAGTGGAGGTAGATGATCAAGTGATTACTCCCGAACGTAAAGTATACTTGGTGTTGAATAAGCCGAAAGATTACGTGACGACCGTGGAAGATCCTTTGGAACGTAGAACCGTGATGGCCTTGATCGAGGGAGCTTGTAAAGAGCGCGTGTACCCGATCGGACGACTTGACCGCCAGACCACGGGAGTGTTGCTTTTCACGAATGATGGCGATCTGGCAAAAAAATTGACACACCCGAAGTATAACCAGAAAAAGATATATCACGTGTTCTTGGATAAGGTGGTTCAAACGGGCGATTTGGAGGCTATTCGTAAGGGAATCGATCTGGAGGATGGTTTTATCCAGGCGGATGACGTGAGAGTGGCAGAAGATGATCGTACACAGGTAGGGATTGAAATTCATTCCGGTAGAAATCGTATTGTCCGGAGGATTTTCGAGCATTTGGGGTATCAGATTCTTCGTTTAGACCGTGTCTTTTTTGCTGGGATCACGAAGAAAAATTTACCTAGGGGTCACTGGCGTTTCCTAACTGAAGATGAGGTTAATATTTTGAAGGCCTACTAAAAATTTTTTTTTTAATATTATTACTATTACCTTTGCAGGTGTCCACCTTTTAGGAGGTTTATCCCGTGAAGGTTTTATTTTTATATTAAAAAATTATGGTTGCACTTATCACAAATGGTCTGAATAGAATGAGGACATTGCGTTCATTCTCGTACACTCCTCGTTGGATTGTATTTTTGATTGACGTGGCTCTTGCTATTATGGCAGTTAGCGTTGCCTATCTGATTTGGGTCAATTTTCAGATTGACCGGATGAGATTGGATTTTGTTTTGACCGGGGCTCTTGTAATTGTGGGTATCCGGGTAATCAGTTTCTTGTTGGGACATACTTATTCCGGAATAGTACGTTTCACTGGAACGGAGGATGCTTTGCGCATCTATTACGTGTTGACGGCAGGGGAGATTGCCCTTCTTTTGGGGAGTGGCGTGTTTTTCTTGTTGTATGATTATCTTTTTATACCGGTTTCCGTTTTACTCACGGAGTATGTTCTTCTAACCAGTTTAATGGTTATGAGCCGGGTGATTGTGAAGAAAGTGTTTGCGCAGTATATTGGTGCCGAACGTACTAAAAAGAACGTAATTATATGTGGTAGCGATGAATACGGTATCATGGCAAAACATGCTATGGATAACGTGGAGGATGCCACGTATAATATTCTTGCTTTTGTTGATGTAAATGATCGGAAAGCGGGAAAGATTATCGAGGGAGTTAAGATTTACAAAATGTCATCTTTACCCGGTTTATTGAAACGTAACCGGGTGGACAAGGTGGTTATCGCCAAAAAGATGATTTCTCCTGATAAAAAACGGGAAATTGTCGAGATCTGCTTGGCCGCTGATGTGAACGTACTCGAAGTGCCTCGTTTTGAAAGTTGGATTAACGGGGAGTTGAGTATGCGGCATATCCGGAATATCAAGATCGAAGATTTGTTGGAGAGGGACGTGATTCACATGGAGGAGACCAATCTTCGAAAACAATTATTGAATAAAGTGGTTTTGGTGACCGGAGCGGCTGGTTCTATCGGGAGTGAAATTGTGCGGCAGTTGACGCATTTTAATCCTTCTTTGATTGTTTTGTTTGATCAGGCCGAATCTCCACTTTATGATATTGAGCTGGAATTGAAAGAAGAGTGTGGTTTCACGGATTATAAAGTCGAGATCGGGGATGTACGTGATGCGAGCCGGGTGGAAGGAATCTTTAAAACATATCATCCCAATATCGTGTATCATGCGGCTGCTTATAAGCACGTCCCTATGATGGAAAAACACCCGATTGAAGGAGTGAAAACTAATATTTTCGGAACGAAAAATGTTGCCGATTGTGCTGTGAAGTATGATTGTCAGCGTTTCGTGATGGTCTCCACCGATAAGGCGGTGAACCCGACGAATGTTATGGGTGCAAGTAAGCGTATTGCGGAAATTTATACACAATCATTGAATCGCATTGCGAATACTCGTTTTATTACTACTCGTTTTGGGAATGTTTTGGGATCGAATGGTTCGGTGATCCCTCGTTTCAAGAAACAGATTGAGGCGGGTGGTCCGATAACGGTCACTCACCCGGAAATAACTCGTTTTTTTATGACTATACCCGAGGCGTGTCAACTCGTTTTGCAGGCGGGAGCGTTGGGAAATGGCGGTGAAATATTCGTTTTTGATATGGGCAAAAGCGTCAAAATTGTTGATTTGGCCCGTAAGATGATTAAACTTTCCGGTTATGAAGTGGGGAAAGATATTCATATCGTCTTTACCGGTTTGAGACCGGGAGAGAAATTGTACGAGGAGGTGCTTAACGTGAAGGAGACGACTTTGCCGACCGTGCATGAGCGAATAAAGATAGCCAAAGTACGTGAATATAATTATAGTGAAGTTACGGATGCGATAAAGGCTCTTGATATAGCTTTGCAGACAAAAGATAATTTTGCCGTGGTGAAACAAATGAAATGTATCGTTCCTGAGTTTAAATCGAAAAATTCAACCTATGAATCTATTGATTTCCAGATGGAAGAGGAAGGTGTAGAGCATCATATGGAAGAGGTTTTAAATAAAATTCAGGTAGCCGAAAATTTAGAAGTCAGAGAGTAATGAAGAATACGAATTGGTATGCAGTTTTCACTGCTTCTCGGGCGGAAAAACGTGTGAAGGAGCGTTTGGAACAAGCAGGAATTGAGAACTATTTGCCTGTGAGAGCAGTTGAATTTGTGAGAGATGGGCAAAAGAGAAGATTGGAAATTCCTGTGATTACGGGGTGTATTTTTGTCCGTGTTTCTGAAGCGAATTTACCTTCCGTGTTATCAATTTGGGGAGTGATTGCGTTGTTACAGGAGAAACAGGTTCCGGTTGTGATTTCGGACGAGCAGTTAGAGAGTTTCAAAATCTTGAATGAACGGGCAGAGACGCTTGAAATCGTGAATGAAGGATTACCCGTAGGATCTGCTATACGAGTGCTCCAAGGTGAATTAGCTGGGGTACAGGGTGAGTTGATTGAGGTGGCCGGAGGACAACGGGTTGTGGTTCGTATTCCATATTTGATAGAATGTGTGGCAAGGGTAAAAGTGTGATTACTTATCCTGTAAAATATAAGAAAAGTGTATTTTTAACATGACTCATTCGTTGGAAAAGTGTATATTTATATTCATGTAAACCAAGGAAAATGATATTATGTTTTTTGAACCGGGAACCAAGGTTGTGGGCAGGTTGTGATATATAGCTATGCTTAAATCATCGTGATTCTTACCTTTTTTGCGGAGGGGGAAAATGTTTCTCTTGACGTAGAACTAGGTTTATAATGAGAACCTGTTGAGAAGCTAAGGAAATCCTAGGGAAATAATCCCCCTTATTCGAAGCTCATTCGAAGATTATTCGTGGCTCATACATTACGGGATGTCTAAGCTCTGAGTAAGCATCGAATGATCTCTGAATATGTGGGATTATTTGGGTTATATTACTTCTTAATTTGGGTTGAATTTATGTTACACTATATTTTCTTGGCTGTAATTTTACTTGCCATGCTTGTTTCTAGGGTAATATTACTTAATTCAATGGTTTTACTACTTCTCGGGCCTTACCGGGCGCTTTCTCTTACGTCATGCACCCGTCACGTGGCGGCGGGATAACGATTTTGGATGTGGGGAGTAACGGTTGAGAGGTGGTTGAACGTTGGAAAAAGGGTAGTAAAATCTTAGTAGAATGATTAATGAAGAATTTCGATTTTATTACGAGTTTGACTATAGATGTAAATTTTATCTTTGTAAATTTTGCATTGAAATAAAAACAAGAGGCAATCCTTTGTTTTATCAAATTAAATCCGTTTTTTTGTAGATAAAATGCAAAAATATGATTTTAGACATCCAATTTAAAAACTATCGATCATTTAAAGATAAATGCAGTTTTTCAATGGAAGCCTCTTCAACAGAAACAAAAGCGAACAATGTTTTTGTTGCACCGGTATCAGAAAATGATGAAGAAAGACTATTGAAAATTGCTATTATTTATGGGGCAAATGCTTCTGGGAAAACTAATATAATCCGAATGCTTTATGCCTTAAGGTCTATGATCTCCAACATGACGGCAAATCAAGGAGGTGAAGGAATATATCTATATGAACCGTTTGTTTTAGATGAAGATTCTAAAAATGAACCGACAGAAATTTCTATCAGCTTTATTGTAAATAATATCAAACATTTATATGAACTGACATATAATGGAGAGGAATTTTTATCGGAAAAACTAACTTATTTTCCAAAGGGTGTTGCTGCAATATTATTTGAAAGAGTACCGGTAGAAAATGATTCAATAATAAAAGTTTATGAACCCAAATACTTCACTTCAATACCTAAAAGTAAGGTACAAAAATTCGCAGTGTTCAGCAATAAATTGATCCTTTCCAAATTTCTTTATGATATTCCTTTTGATTTAATCACTCCCGCTGCGAAATATCTTGCTAATATTCATATTGCCAATGGTTACCATAGTCGAATGATTAATCAATTATGGGATGAATTTCGAGACTGGTTAGCAGAAGATGAAAGCAGAAGAAATAAATTAATGAAATTATTAGCCTTTGCCGATCTCGGAATAAAAGCATTTAAGATAGACGTAAAGGAAACAAGTCTTCAAAAGGTTTTACTTACACACGAAAGTTATCGTGGTGCTCAAAGGGTTGAAGATATCGATTTTTCTTTTGACAATGAATCTTATGGAACCCGTCAATTATTTATACTTGGTGGTAAAATCTTGCAATCACTTGAAAGTGGAAGTCCATTATTTGTGGATGAAATGGATACAGGTTTTCATACCTATATTTCTTCTTTCATCCTAGATATTTTTAGAGATAAGGAAATAAATAAAAAGAATGCTCAATTAATCCTCACTACACACGATATAAATTTACTTAACGAAGATAAATTACGAAGAGACCAAATTTGGTTTACCGAGAAATCAGAAAGGGGTACGTCAGATTTATATTCTCTTTCAGATTTTTCAGGTGTTCGAGAAGATACCCCTTTTGCGAAATGGTATATGGCAAATAAATTTGGAGCGGTACCATCCATTAAACCCTTACAAAAATTGTTCTGATGCGATCGACTGATACGAAACAAACACATTATTCGATGCTTCTTATTTGCGAGGGAACTCACACCGAGCCCAATTTTTTAGCACTTATGATTGAAGATTTTAAAGAAACTGGAATAATTGATTTTGCTACCACGATCAAACCTAAACCGACCATATCCCCAAGCGATGATGTTCTAGATTTAAATCGAGGCAAAGAGAAGAGAAAAAAACGCTTGCTTAAAAATACGACACAAGAACAGCAAGAAATAGAGAATACGGATTTTTTCCCCGGAGAACAACCTTTAAACTGGGTAAAAGGAGGCATCGACAATTTGAAGGTATACGACGAAGTTTGGGTGTTTTTTGATAAAGATGGTCACCCGAAGGCAAAAGAGGCTTTCGAAATGGCAAGAATTACCGAGATCGATGGAAAAAAGATCAATATAGCCTTTTCAAGTCGCTGTTTTGAGTATTATTTACTTTTGCATTTTGAACCTTTATACAGAGCTTTCGAAAAATCCGAATGCAACGGGAAAAATTACTCCAAGGGAAAAAGAAAATCCAAAACAGTAAGCTATTATTGCATGACAGATCGTGCTGTAGAAGGCAAAGCTTGTAATGGCGATGTATGTATTAACGGTTACGCAAGGATGAAAGGTTACTGGCAAGATAGTAAAGGAGGCCTTTCTACTTATACTTTCGTAAAAGATAAAATATGGACCGGTGTATACAATGCACATCTTATTCGCTGGAAAAGCAACACATTGCATCAAAACGAATATTATGAAAGAAACCCGTATGTTGATGTTGACAAATTTGTTTGCCGTTTGATGGGATTTTCAACAATCAATTTTGAGGAATCTTATGACGTAACTGAAGACAAAATAAATTATCGCATAACAAGGGAACTCAATACGATTACTCTAACTCTGCTCAATGTTAAAACTTTGATTCTTCCCCAAGGTAGTATTACCGTACATGATTACAAAACAGGAGATTATAGAGAAATGAATATATGTGCCATTCTTGCATATTCCGGTAGATACCCGTTCAGCATTTCCGGTGATATCCGTTCAGTCCCCAGTTAGTATTCAGTATCGTTGGCAAAGTTAATACTTCTTTCTTAGGCTCTCTCCTTTGAGGTCAAATTTTATTGCCTTATGCACAATTCTGTCCAGACAGGCTTCTGCAATGAGCTCGCTTTGGAACACATCATACCAGTCTGCAACGGGAAGCTGGCTGGCCAGGATGAGTGCTTTCCGGTTGTACCGGTCATCTATGATCTGTTCAAAGTCATGTTGTACCTGTCCGTCCAGCTTGACCATCCCAAAATCATCTATAATCAGAAGATCATGTGCGTTAAGCTTTCGGAAGAAATTTGTCTCCCGTCCTTCCAGATGTACAAGCTTCAGGTTCTCGATGAGCATGTTCATCGTGAAGTACAGTACCTTCCGGCC